>Ga0209553_1000194_pt1 | contig 31620 bp, 32 predicted proteins | sample LauGreFBDMM110DN_2_FD_188217 | JGI IMG/M metagenome (GOLD analysis project Ga0209553, IMG submission 188217) | Freshwater lake microbial communities from Lake Michigan, USA - Fa13.BD.MM110.DN (SPAdes) (version 2) | ecosystem: Environmental > Aquatic > Freshwater > Lake | place: Lake Michigan...
GGCCATTGTGGACATGCGTAATGATGTCGGGACTACCAACACCATTGAGTACTGGGGGCAGATTGTTCCGAATACGGCATACCACTGGCTCGCCGTAGTGATTGATAAATGTGACACCCGGCACGGACTCCTGGTAGGCCATGACCATACTGAAGCCAAGTTCCGGATGCGGTTGCGACAATATCTCGGTCACGCTCATGTCATAGAACTTGACGGGAAGGAACTCGTCGTAACGCTGGTGGTCAGCCGGAATCACTGGCGGATCTAGGCTCTCCCAGGCCGGCAGCGGCACTGCGTGTCGCGCGAATGCAAGGGGCCACACCCACGGCGTGGTGGCCGGGCTTCCATAGTCAACGTGGAATGGTGGGACTGGGTCTCCGCCTCCCGCGTTGGCTTGCTTTGAGAGGAGGGAGAGGGTGCCAGCGGCTACTGCGGTGTTACCGAGAAAGCCACGCCTAGAAAGGACGGATGGAGTACTTGGTACATCAGACATACGGAGGGTGCTCGAGAAAGGTCAAAGAGAGAAACAAATCTCTGGGGCTTTTACCCTACCCCTGAAATCTGCTGAGTCAAGCACTAAATCCGAATGCGCTTTGTTTTTGCGAAAAAACATTCAAACCATTCAAATCGCATCGGTTATGCGCACAAATGACATAAACTGCTGTGTTAAGGGTTTACCTTATGTGATTAAGCACAACAAGGCCGATCAGGACCAAAAACCACTTTCAGCCACTCACTGCGTTCACAGGCTCTGGAAATACAGCCATGTGCAACTAGGCTTTACTGGAGTCTTGCTTCTACCCAATAGAGGCATCACCGCTACCGGATGACACGCGTCAAATCCTTTAGCCGTGATGCCGTCCATCGTCGATGCGGACGGTGACTTTCTTTCCGCGCAGCGTTGCGCCGCGCAGTGCGGTCACCACTTTTTCTGCATCGCGTGCTGGCAATTCAACGATGGAGAATCCGTCTGCGATTTCAATGTCGCCGATGCCGCGAGCATTCACTTGCGCTTCATTAGCGATCGCGCCGACGAGATCTGCTGGTCGCACCCCTAACTTCTTTCCTGCGCCGATGTACACGCGCACGAGATCATTCGCGTTGGAGCCGCGTGGTGCGTCGCGATCATCGTTGACTGGTTTGTTCGCCGTGCTTGCAGGGCTCGCGTTGCGCGCGGGCGCAACTGCTTGCGCAACAGGCTTCTTCCCCGCATCCCAACCGAGAGACTTTTGCTTTTTCTCGATGGATGGCGGAAGCGGCGCGGGCGGAGCAACTTTCGCTACGGGTTTCACTTCAGCACGGGGCGCATCCTTCGCAACGGGCTTTACCTCGACGCGGGGAGTGAACTTTGCAGCCTGCGGACCTGCACTTGGAAAAGCATGATGCTGTGGACGATCCGTGCCAGGGCGTGACTCGTATCCGCCGCGCTGCTCATTGCCACCGCGTTGCTCGTATCCACCACGGTTCTCGCTGTACTGCGTGCGCTGTGGACGCGCAGCACTTTGGTAATCGGGAATGTTGACATCGTCTTCGTTGCCCGACGATCCTTGCGACGCTTCGTGCGCGAGTCGCACCGCGGCCGCTGCGACATCCATCAAGTCGAATTCTCCACCGAGCGCCTCAACAACTGCGCGATAACTATCGAGATCGCCCTCGGCGATCGTTTCGCGAAGTGCGCCCTTCGTGAGGTCGAGCCGTCGAGCCTTTACATCCATAGGCGAAGGCACGGTGGCCTTCTCGATCTTCGTGCGTGTCATCGATTCGATGTTGCGCATGAGTCGGTACTCACGCGATTCCACGAGCGTAATAGCGACACCTTCACGCCCCGCGCGTCCCGTGCGACCGATACGGTGCACATAGGACTCTGGCGAACTTGGCACATCGAAGTTCACGACGTGTGAAATGTGTTCGATGTCGAGCCCACGCGCAGCAACATCGGTTGCGATGAGTAGATCAAGCGCCGCTGCACGCGCCTTCTTGATCACGCGGTCTCTAATGTTCTGCGTCATGCCGCCGTGCATCGCTTCCACGCGATAGCCACGACCAACCATGCGCTCCGCAAGTTCATCAACTTCGATGCGGGTACGACAGAAAATCAGTGCCAGCGTCGGCGACTCAAGATCGAGAATACGACCGAGCGCAGTGACCTTGTGTGCGCGCGGCACAACATACGCAGTCTGACGAACCTTAGGAATCGACCCTTTCGTACTCACATCGCGAGGGATGAGCACGCGTGTTGGATTCTTGAGATGCCGTTCCGCAATGCCTGAAATGCGTGGAGGAAGTGTTGCGGAGAAGAGCGCGGTCTGACGAACTTCAGGAAGCGCTTCGAGGATGAGCTCGAGATCTTCCGCAAAGCCCATATCGAGCATTTCGTCTGCTTCATCAAGCACGACGGATTGGATATCGCTGAAGTCAATCGTGCCACGGCGCATGTGATCAAGCACGCGACCTGGCGTTGCAATGACGACGTGCGTGCCGCGCTTGAGCGCAACAGTCTGGCGATAGAAATCTTGACCGCCATAGATCGGCGCAACGCTGAGACGCAGACTTCGACCGTATCGATGGAACGCCTCAGAGACTTGCACCGCGAGTTCGCGAGTTGGAACGAGCACGAGCACGAGTGGCTTGTGCGGCGCGGGCTTCGTCGATGCGACACGGTGGATGAGCGGAAGCGCGAACGCTGCGGTCTTGCCGGTGCCGGTTGCCGCTTGTCCGAGGAGATCTTTGCCCGCAAGGAATGGCGGAATTGCAGCACTCTGGATCGGAGTGGGCTCCTCGTATCCAAGCGAATTCAACTCTGCAACGAGCTCTGCACACAAACCAAGCGCTTCAAAGGCATCATTCATGGGCGTAGGGTAGTCGCGATAGGCGCTCGACGGCTTGCCGTTGCGAAGATTGCGGCGTATCTTCGTCTCCCCTCGAATTGCGCCGAAGCAACGCATCCTCAGTATTGTGGCAGCCACAAGTGGGCGTCAAGTCCCGTCACCCCGATTTCAACCACCGTGATATTCGAATTTGATAACTCATACTCTCGTCTGCCGGCGCATTTTTACGCGCGCGTGCATCCCACGCCGGTTCGCAATCCGCGCATGATGAAATTCAATCATGCACTCGCTGGAGAGTTGGGCCTCGATGCCAGTGCGCTCGATTGCGATGAAGGCGCGGCGCTGTTCTCGGGCAATCAAACTCCGGTTGGAGCTGAACCTCTCGCCATGGCGTATGCGGGTCATCAATTTGGGCATTTTGTGCCGCAGTTGGGCGATGGGCGCGCGCATCTGCTCGGCGAAATCATCGCCCGCGACGGGAATCGGCGAGACATTCATCTCAAGGGATCCGGGGCGACTCCGTTTTCGCGCAGTGGTGATGGCCGCGCGGCGGTTGGTCCCGTCATTCGTGAGTACATCATCAGTGAAGCGATGCACGCGCTCGGCGTGCCCACTTCGCGCACACTTGCGGTCGTGACGACTGGCGAGCCGGTCTTCCGTGAAACGGTGCTGCCAGGCGCGGTGTTGGTGCGCGTTGCATCGAGCCATATCCGCATCGGCACGTTTGAATACTTTGCCGCGCGAGAAGACACGGATGCGGTTCGGGTGTTGGCAGACCACGCGATCGATCGGCATTTTCAGGTACTTCGAGCTGCTCCGAATCCATATCTTGCGTTGCTCGACGCAGTGCTGCAGGCTCAAGCTTCGCTCATTGCGCAATGGATGCAAGTCGGGTTTGTCCACGGCGTGATGAACACCGACAACATGACCATCTCGGGTGAAACTATCGATTACGGACCGTGCGCGTTCATGGATGCGTATGACCCCGCGACGGTGTTCAGTTCTATCGATCGTCATGGGCGCTATGCCTTTGGTCATCAGCCACGTATCGCGCAATGGAACCTTGCACGATTTGCGGAAACATTGCTGCCACTCCTGCACACTGATCCGAAGCAAGCAATCGCGGTTGCAGAGGAGACAATCAATCAGTTTCCTGCCGTGTTTGAATGCCATTGGCTGTCAGGAATGCGCCGCAAATTGGGTCTAGGCACTGTCGAGGATGGTGACCTTGCGTTGGTGCAGTCGTTGCTCGACGCCATGCAAACAAATGCTGCCGATTACACGAATACATTTCGTGCGCTCTGCGATGCGGCGGAGCAACCTGAGCATCTTCGCGCATGGCGAAGCCGCTTCCCACTCATAAAAGACTTTGACGAGTGGTTCGTCCGTTGGCAGAGACGAGTGCACGCTGAGCAACAGCCTTCTACTGAGCGAGTTGCGTCCATGCGCAAAGTCAATCCTGCCTATATCCCGCGCAATCACCGCGTGGAGGAGGCGATCCACTCGGCTGTAGAGAACGGGGATCTATCACGATGCGACGAGCTTCTCGCCGCCCTCAGTCTTCCGTATCAAGAGCGAGAATCCTTCAACCACTTTGCCCAACCGCCAGCGCCGAGTGATTGCGCGTACAAAACATTCTGCGGCACGTGAGTATTCCCCGCGCGCTTCACAACCGATCGCGCGTGCGGCGGCAAGCGACAAGACCCAAAAAATCCAGCCTCCCGCATGCGGAAGGCTGGACAAAATACTAACTTAGGAACGGATTGCGCTGAACCGCGGTTCAAGGACGCGCTCGAGTTCGAAACTCACGCGTCGTCATGAACTCAATGCGCTACACGCTCTTTGGTGAATACCCAGACGATGACGAACAGAGCGATGAGACCGGTGATGCCGTTCTGACCGAGTTGACCAATGAAATCCATCAGGTTCGACGTGATACCCGAGAAGAATGGAACATCTTTTCCAAAGACGATCTGCACCATCACGCCAACCGCGATGAAGAGAAGTGTGATGTCCACGAACTCTTTGACCCAGCCCTTGACAACTTTGATGGAATCCATGCGCGTATCTCCTTGAGCGAGCTCATGCCCGCTGATTGTTTGGCGTAGTTCCCCACGCGGGGAACACAATGGCTTGCGGCCATTAGCGCCGTGCACAAACCTTCGGTTGAACTACTGAAAGTTGCGTAGTTATTACCCGCAAAATTGTGCGTTCGTACCGAAGTGGCGAAAACAGGCTAGAAATGAGGGTGGACGAGTTCCGTCGACGCTACTTCAAAGGCGGCTGTACGGTCGGCATGTCTGCCGCATCCATAAAGTGAAGCGGCGCACTCGGCGCGACGGTGTCGCTTGGTTGCTGGAACTGACGCAGCGCGAAGGCTGAGGTCGCCAGACTAAGTTGATCGAGGATCACAGCCTCGATTTCGGCGAGGTCTTTGCCAGCGTCGGCCCTGAGGAATGCGACGATGTCGATGCAAACACCTTGTGCTTGCGGTGTTTCTTGCGTCACGAGAACTGGGAGCAGCGTGTCGATCGCGCGATGCGCTGTGAGGTACCGCTCGATGTATGCGCGGTAGAGCGCGAGGTTTGTGATCGCGGATGACGCACTCGCGCGTGACTGCTCCACCGCGGCTGCAAGTCCAACGAGGCCATCGAGGCGTTGCAACTCGCTTGCTTCGAGCACACGCACTGTGCGAGCATCGAGTCGGAACTGACGCCTGACTCTTCGGCCGGGGGAAGTAAAGCGTGATCGATAGTTTAAGTATGGTTCTTGCACGAAGCGCGAAATGGGGATTGAGTGCACTGTGCCATCTGCATTTTGCACGCGAACCGCGGTCGCTTTGATTTCCGCGATACGCCCATCGATCGTGTGCTGTTTCATTTCCACCCAATCGCCAACGCGGATGGAATCCGTGCTCGTCACCATGAGATTCGCAACGAGACTCAAGACGAGATCCTTGAAGATCACGCCGAGCAACGCGCCCGCGGCACCAACCGCAAGCAGCAAAGTTGCAGGATTCTGGCCGAGCAAAGCAGCAATCACGCAAACTCCGCCGAGAATCCCGACCACGACCGCCGCAACCTGTCGATATCCACGCAGCGCTCCTTCGCGTGCAACATCGGGGCGCAAACTCCACAGGATGTCTGCGAGTGCCATCGCTCGGCTCACGACGATCACGCCTTCGATGATTGCTGCAGCAAGCGCGATGCGTGAGATCGGTGTCGCGACAACATCGAGAATTTCTGGAATCCCGTCAATGCTCGCTGCGATGATCGCAAGTGGAACGATCGCGGCGATGGGCGCTGCAACTTTCGACTCATCAATCGCGCGCGCAAGTGCATCTTTGTTCGCTCGTCGCGCTGCTGTGGTTGCTGCGCGTAACACCACGCGCTTGACCAAGAGATGCATGAGGATGCCGAACAACAACAGTGTGCCGATTGCGACGAAGTGCCAGATCAACGCGTGAGCGTGCAACCACTCGATCTGCTCCGCGCTCAACACTTGTGCCACCCACTCGCTCACGGGAATAGCCCCGAGCCCCAAAGTCTCTGCGGGTGTTGTCTGTGTCGCGTCGACAACGGGGAAGGAATCGAATCTCACTCGCATGCTGACTCGCTTTGGTTCGTGTGGAAAAAGCCGCTAACCGGAGTTGAACCGGTAACCTCCAGATTACAAATCAGGCGCTCTGCCAATTGAGCTATAGCGGCGAGGGTCGGAGAGTGTACGCGATTGCGACCGACCGCCTACCCTTCGCGCCAATGCATTCTGCCGATGAAATCACGAGCGCCGATCACTTCGACGTTGTCGTTGTCGGTGGTGGTCATGCGGGTGCGGAAGCTGCACGCGCCGCGCTCAGTGTTCTCGGAACCGATGCTCGCGTTGCCCTCGTCACGATGGATCCCACGCGGATAGGCGCAATGAGTTGCAACCCCGCAATCGGCGGACTTGCGAAGGGACAACTCGTCTGCGAGATCGATGCGCTCGGCGGCATCATGGGACTCGCTGCGGATGCGACGGGCATCATGTTCAAGATGCTGAACACCTCGAAAGGCGCGGCTGTTCGCGGTCCGCGTGCACAGTGCGACAAGTACGCGTATGCCGCGGAAGTGCAGCGCTTGCTCAGTACGCTCCCGGGGTTTCATGTGATCGCTGCGACGGTGGATGGCATCGAAACGACGATGATCGATGGCGTGCGCACCGTCTGCGGCGCGGTGCTTTCGAGCGCTGCACACTTCGTCAACGCTGACCCAACCGCAATTGCGCAGAACGCGCGCCATGCATCGCAAGCGATTCCGATCTATCGAACACCCGCTAGTGCTGCGCCCACGCGGCTGAAGACCACGCAACTCATCCTCACGACTGGCACATTCATGCGTGCGCTGATGCATGTGGGCGAGCAGAAGTCTGAGGGCGGTCGTATCGGTGAAGGAAGCGCGATCGGCATTTCTGCGGCGCTCAAGTCGCTTGGCTTTGAAGTCGGTCGCCTGAAGACCGGCACCCCGCCTCGACTGCGCGCTGGAACGATTCGTTGGGATGAACTTCCGATTCAAGAAGGCGATGCAGACCCAACACCGTTTAGTGGTCTCTCAGGAACCGCTGGTTTTGAGCGCTTTCCGAAACTCGCGCAGACTTCGTGTCGCGTGACGGAGACGACCTCGACCATCCACGATGCGATCCGATCCAATCTGCACCGCGCGCCGATGTACTCAGGACAGATCGACGCAGAGTGCGGTCCCCGCTACTGCCCTTCGATCGAAGACAAGGTCGTGCGCTTTGCAGATCGCACGCAGCATCATGTCTTTCTCGAACCGGAAGGTCTCTACACGGATGAGATCTACGCCAACGGCATCTCAACCTCGTTGCCAGCCGATGTGCAGGACATCATCGTGCACGGGATGCATGGCTGCGAGAACGCTGAGATTCTGCGCTACGGATACGCAGTTGAGTACGACATGGTCTGGCCACATCAGATCGATGCGACTGCAGAGACGAAGCTGGTCAAAGGACTTTTTCTCGCTGGACAAATCAACGGCACGAGCGGCTATGAAGAAGCAGCAGCGCAAGGACTTGTGGCTGGTCTCAACGCCGCGCGATCACTGCGCGCACTTTCGCCCGTGCGTTTTGGGCGCGAAGAAGCCTACATCGGCGTGTTGATGGATGACCTCGTGACGCGTGCGCCGCGCGAGCCTTATCGCATGTTCACTTCACGCGCGGAACATCGATTACTGCTGCGCAGCGACAATGCGGATGCTCGACTCACTGCGCGCGGCGCGGAGATCGGACTCGTGAACGATCCTCGGCTCCAACTCTGGCAGCAACGAAGCGCGCGTATGGAATCACTTCGCGCGTCGCTCTCCAAGACCTCCTATCAAGGCGCGCCGCTCTACGACTTCGCCAAGCGCCCCGACATCGAACCTCGAGAAATCGCTCGTTTGCTCGATGTTTCAGCCACTTCTGAGGTCGCGCTTGTGGATCGCATCTGCAATGACATCCGCTATGAGGGATACATCAAGCGCAGTGCTGCAGAACTGCGTCGACTCAAAGACGCCGAGCACGCGATCATTCCGCGCACACTCGATCTTGGCGCGATCCAAGGCATGCGTCGCGAAGGCAGCGAGGCATTGACGAAATTCAAGCCGCAAACACTTGGACAGGCGAGCCGCCTTGCAGGCATTTCGCCCTCAGACCTCGCGCTCATCGCGCTTGCCGTCCGCCGTCACGTGCGTGATTAGCAGAGACTCTCAACAAGATCGAGCACCAATCGAACGCCGTAACCCGTGGGACCACTTGGAGAGAGGTCGGTCGGCGAATCCGTTTGCGCAACACCTGCGATATCGATGTGGCACCACGGCGTCTTGGGTGGCACGAAATACGCGAGAAATGCAGCGCCCTGAATCGGATGCGCAAGTCGCGAAGGGTTTGAGTTGATGATGTCCGCGTGTTGCGACTTCATGAAGTCCTTGTGCTCTTGCCAGAGCGGCAGTCGCCAAACTTTCTCGCCGACTCGCGTCGCACTTTCTTCAACCAGTGCTGAGAGCTTCGCGTCATCGCAGAAGTATCCCGCGCAGAAATTTCCGAGCGCGGTAACAACGCCGCCTGTGAGCGTCGCCAGATCAACAATCATCGCTGGCTCGAATTCCTTCGCGCCCCATGCGAGCGCATCGGCGAGCACGAGTCGACCTTCGGCATCCGTGTTGGTGACTTCAACAGTGACGCCATTCACGAGCGTGATGATGTCATCAGGTCGGTAGGCGTTCGAACTCACCATGTTTTCCGCTGCAGGAAGCAACGCGACGACATGGATCGGCAGAGCATTGTCAGCAATTGCCTTCATCGCACCAAGCACTGCCATACCGCCCATTTTGTCGTACTTCATGCCCTTCATGCCGTTGTTCACCTTGAGCGAGTAGCCGCCGGTGTCGTAGGTGATCGTCTTGCCGACGAGCATGAGCGTCTTACCACGCGCCTTTGCAGAAACTCGCTTGGGCTTGTGCTCAAGGACAATGAGGCACGGTTTCGCAGCACTGCCCTGTCCAACGCCACAGATTCCGCCCATGCCGAGTTTCAACGCTTCTGCGTAGCCAATGACACGGCAACGAAGTCCGCACGCCTTCGCGAGTTTTTTCGCTTCGGCGGCGACGAATGCTGGATCACAAATATTCGGCGGCGTCGCGCCGAGTCGACGCGTGAGATTGACCGCGTCAGCGGTGGCAAGTCCGCGCGCGAGCCCCTCAGTGAAGAGTGACTCTGTGCTGGTGAGAGTGAGTTTTCCGCCGCGAGTAGATCGCGTCGAGGCAGTGCCATCGAGCGAATCAAAGCGCCAGGTGCCGAGCGCAATTCCTTCCGCGAATGCGCGGCCGAATCGCTCGCGCGAAGATTTCTCGAAGATTGATGCGTCGAATGCGACTGACGCCATCCCTGCGCGAAACATTGCCTTGCCGACGCGTGCGCCAGCCGTGCGCAGTGATCCGGCGCTCAGCGATGCTTTCGCACCGAGGCCGATGAGCAGCGCGCCATCATCACCGAGCGCGCACTCGCCGAGGTCACCTTTGAATGTTGCGCGAGTGATTGCGCTGCGCAGCGAGGCCGGCGCGTCTTTGGCGAGTTGTAAACCGTCGCTGTGCACAAACATCGCGCGCGTATGCGACTTCGACGTGCGAGCAGATTGTTTCGATGGCACAACAGTTTGAATGGATGTGAACATATGCGTGCGTGTCTCCGTCGGGCGCGAACTTACGCGTTCGGCGCCTGACCGTTTTCAATCTTCGCGATCTTCGCAAGTCGTCGCTCATGGCGACCACCATCAAACGGCGTCCGAACCCACGTATCGACGATGCGACGAACCAAAATCTGTCCGATGAGATCGGCTGAGAGGCAAAGCACATTCGCGTCGTTATGCGTGCGCGAGAGTTGTGCGGAGAGTTCGTCAAGCGCGAGCGCTGCACGGATCCCCTTCACTTTGTTCGCTGCGATGCACATGCCAATGCCGGTCCCGCAAATGAGGATGCCGCGTTCGGCGCCACCTGCGCTCACAAGCGATGCAACGGCGTACGCACTGTCTGGGTAATCACACACAGATCCTGTGAGATCCCCGAGGACTTCAACTTCATGTCCGTCTGCTGCGAGGTGCGACACAAGGGACTGCACCGCGACGACTCCTCGATGGTCGCAACCTAAAGCGATCTTCATGGGGTCAAAGTCTCGGGCTTCGCGCCCTTTGAGTCAAGCAGCGCACTGCTTGCAGGTGTTAACGGGAGTAGTTCCGTGATGCGAGCAGGCAAAATCGCGAGAAGCTCACGCGAAAGTTCTTCATAGGCCGCGCTACCGCGACCGATGGGATCTGGAATATCTCCATCCGCATCGAGCAAATGGATCTTGTCTTCTGCAGCCTCGCCTGCAACGAGCGCTTTCGCGCGACCGACATGCGACGCGGTCATTCCAAGCACGAGATCTGCGCGGCGAATCATTTCCGCACTCAGCCGCATGCTGTGACCATCGTGCGGCGCACCGAGCGCTTCGAGGACATCAGCAGTCTCCTCTGAAATCGGCGCGTGCTCGAACGCTTGCGTTCCAGCGCTCGCAAAGAAGTAGGTGCGCCCTTCCGCGCCCAATGCACCGTCGAGCGCAAGTTTGCGCGCGATGCCTTCGGCCATCGGTGATCGACAGGTGTTGCCTGTGCACACGAACAAGACGGTACGCATGATCAGTGAATCGTAACGGAATGCGAAGCGCAGCATTTGTTTCGCCGAACGAAGGACTCGGGGTATAGTGGCGAGCAATGTCGGAACCACTCGATACATCTGAGCCTAGCCCTGAGGGCGCACTCGTCATGGTTGCGTCATTCCCAGACGAACTCGGCGCGATGCTTTGTGTTGCTGATCTCAAGAGCGACGGCATTCCCGCCGTTTCAAGCGGCGCACTGACAAGCCAGTGGCGCGCGGATGTACCTGGTTTGGTAAAGGTGCTCGTGCGCGCGTGCGATGAGCTGCGAGCGCGTGCGTTCCTTCAGGAATGCGCTGCGCATCCATTGACCGCTGAAGAACTTGATGATCAATCCGCGAACTGGTCTGGCGAAGAAGACGCTGTCTGAACCTTCAGCGGGAAACATCGCCCTGAAACAATGAACGCACGCTGGCACTGCTCGCAGACAAGGCACGTCGATTCTGCATGATCGTCACTTTCCGGATCAAGTAACTGCCGCTCCTCAAGCCCGCCCTCACACTGCGGACAACGCGCCATTGCGAGCTTCTTTCGCGCAAAAAACCGTTCCACCATGCGAAGTAATCGACTTCCACCAACCGCCGCGACCGCCGCGAATGGCGCGACCATGATCAGCACGATCGGCACGATGGGATAGAGGATGGTGAACGCGAACGCGATGAAGAACAGCGCGATAAATGCAGCCAACGCGACAACCCCGTACAACTCGACAAGGGCGCGGAAGAATCGGTAGAGCATGACAGCCCTAAGCGTAGCCTCCGAAGAACCGCTAGGAGCGGTACACTTCGCAAACCCTAACCACAAGGGGCGAACTCATGAAATTAGTATGTGACAGACTTTCGCTTGCAGACGCACTCGCCATGGCGGGCGGCGTGATCACAACTCGCACCCCGACTCCCGCATTGCTCTGCGTGCGACTCGTCGCAAAGGGCGGCGTGCTCGAGATCAGCGCCACCGACACCGAGATCGGCCTCTCGCTGACGATCCCGAATGTCGACATCACCGAAGAAGGTGAAGCGCTCATTCCTGCGGACAAGCTCTCGCAAATCGTGCGTGCATGCGAAGACACGACAATCTCGATCGGCGTCGCTCGCAACCTTACGACGATCAACGCAGCCGATTCGACATTCAAGATCTACGGCTACGAACCACGCGAGTTTCCTGGCGTGCGAAGCTTTCCCGCGAAGGTCGACTTCGAACTTGAAGCATCTTCGCTGCGACGCCTCATCGCGCGCACCGTCTTCGCAACGGCACGCGACGATTCTCGTTACGCGATCTCAGGAGTGTTGCTTGATCGCAAGAAAACGAATCTGCGTTTGGTCGCAACGGATGGACGCCGACTCGCAGTCGCGCGCGGAACCTGCAAGGGCACCGACGCAGATCAACAAGCGATTATCCCAACCAAGGCACTGAGTGCGCTCAACCGCTTGCTCAACGAGCCCGAGGCAATGGTGAAAATCGCGCGCGATGGAAACCAGATTGTGTTTCAGGTCGGCGAGGCAGGCGAAGGCGGCGCGACCCTTTCGACAAGTGTCGACGAACGCACGTTCCCTCCCTTTGAGGATGTCATCCCACGCGATCATGACCGCCGCTGCACCTGCGATGCGGGCGAGCTTGCGAGTGCGATTCGTCGCGCGGCACTGCTGACAAATGAAGAATCCAAGGGTGTTCGCATGGCGTTCTCCGCGAAGCACGTGACACTCACCTCGCGCGCGCCAGAGATGGGCGAGTCCGAAGTCCGCATCGACAGCGAGAGCTACACCGGTGAGCCACTTGAGATTGCGTTCAACCCAAACTTCATCGCCGAAGTGCTCAAAGTCCTCGACGCGCCGCAAGTCGTGATCGAACTCAAAGCACCGAACAAGCCAGGCGTGATCAAGTGCGGCGCGGATTACACATACGTTGTGATGCCCGTCAGTCTGACTTGATCATGTTTTAGCGTTCGCGAGTTTTAGCGTTCGCGACTGACCGCGCGGCGCAATATGTTCGTTGAACTGAATGGATGGCGCGCGGTTTCGCTCTCTTTCGTACGGCTGTGCCGGCAGAGCCGGCATTCGCCTGATCGAGGGTTGGTCGCGTGTTTTAGCGTTCGCGACTGACCGCGCGGCGCAATATGTTCGTTGAACTGCATTGTCGCCGCGCGGTTTCGCTCTCTTTCGTACGGCTGTGCCGGCAGAGCCGGCATTCGCCTGATCGAGGGTTGGATGCTGATTGTGTTCCGCCGTTGAACTTCGAAAAAAAAGCGGCGCGGCTCATGTTGAGCCGCGCCGCATGTTCGTTGAACTGAATGGACGCCGCGCGGTTTCGCTCTCTTTCGTGGAGCTCGACAGCAGAGTCGGCGTTCGCCTGATCGTGCTCTTACTTGTTCTTCACGCCGCAGCCGTATGGCTTCGTCTCGCTCGGCGTCACTGGCTTGCCAGCCTTCAGTGCGTCCACCGCAGCGACGATGTAATTCGTCTTCCCGCCGCCTGATGGGCTGTCGTCGATTGCGCCTGCGTACACAAGGACGCCGCTCGCATCAATGACGAAGCAGTGTGGCGTGGTCTTCGCGCCGTAGGTCTTGCTCACAGCGCCATCGGTGTCGATGAGCATGGGGATTTCGAGTTTGTGACTCGCCATGTAGTCCTTCGACGATTCGAAACTCGAAGGACGGCTTGAAGACGAATTGATGCCGACATAGACCGCATCGGGAAATGCTGCATGCACACCCTTCAACGTGTTCGCGACAGTGCTGTCTTCACAAACGCGGCGGCAGACGGGGCACTCGGGGTTCATCCATTGCAGCACAACAACTTTCCCCTTCGCATCCGCGAGGCTCCATGCTTTTCCATCCGTGGTGTTGAGCGTGAATGCTGGCGCGGCAGTGCCGACTTTCGCCTTGCCTGATGCAGCTTTCGCCGCAGGAGCCTTCGCGTCCTGTGCTCCAACTGGAGCATTGGCGAGAAGCGCGGAAGTGAACAAGCCTGCGAGACCGAGCGTGAATACGAGTGATGTTGTGCGAATTGTGTTCTTCATGATGAAAACTTTCTCTGAGTTAAATACCAGGCGTTGAAATTACAAAGATGTTGGAGCAGTGAGCACAACATCGACCGAGTAGCAATGATCCGTGGAATGCGTACCGTCGCCAATAAGGATAAGACCTGCGGCGCGAAGTGGCGAACCGAGTGCGTTCGCAGAATTCACCTCGAGAGGGACGCTGATTCGCGCTGACAAATTCTCTCCCTCTCCTTCGAGAAGCGCGACGACCGGCTTCCCTTCGCCATAACCCACGCCTGGGGTGACGTCAGGAATGAACGAAATGGTGCGCTGCGAATCTGCGCGTTTCAGAACATCTTTTCCGCGAAGCGAAAGCGCGATCGCTTCACCCTCGGCGTTTCGCTCGACATGAACGCTCCACCTTGAAGCTTCTGTGAGTGCGGTCGGCATCGTGAACCGCGCGGCGTCGATGACATCGCGTTGCGGTCGCGGGATCACTCGCGTGACTGGCGCAACTTCGATCGCGAGATCTGCTTCACCTGTGAGGCAGATCTCCTTGCACGCCATCCATGTCGCCTTCGCTGTGATGTGTTGCTGCGCGGGAAACTCCTTCGGCGCTCGAACGCGCTGCAGCAGCGCTACCTTTCCTTCGTACCCATAGACGGTGTCGGTTTTCCCTAGCACGGAAGGACGCGGAAACTCAAGCGGCCCTTCCGCGACGAACCCCTCAGGGAGATTCAATTGCAGACTCGGAGCAAGCCCTGAGTCGCCAGGATTTCGCCAGTAGACATGCCAAGTTGGGGCGACTTCAAGCACCAGTGCGAGCGTGAAAATATGACTAGCTTCAATCTTGCCTTCGACGACCCAGAGCGATGCGCGCACAAGATCCGCGCCAGTACTTGGTCGCACAGCACCTAACTTTGTTGAGCCGCCAGGCATCAGTTGAGCCTGCACGGTGGACCCTGCGAAGAGCGCTCCGAGCAACACCGCTGCGAGAACGCAACGAACGCAACGAACGCAATCTTGCGCGCGAACGCTCCGCTGGAGGAATGAAACTGTCGTCTGCATAGTCGTAATCGTGTCGAAGTCGAGCCTCATTATCCGATGAGCAGCGAGTGATTCGAGACCTCGCAGAACGCAGGAACAGCCCATGATATTCCCAAAAATCTGCCTTCATCGACAATTCAACGCGCAAGCACAACTCTTTGCCTTTGCGGTGCTCGCAGGCGCGCTCCTCGGCGGCTGCGACCGTTCCACGACCGACCGCGACATCGTTTGGGTCACGCCGCAAGATGCCATTCGCATGGCCGCGACGCCACAGGGAACATTCGGCTCTGGCGGCGCTCCTCGAACCCTCTGGCTCGACCCTCGGATGCCGAATCAATTCGCAGAAGGACACCTCCCTAGCGCGGTCAACATCCCCTTCCCTGAAATCTCCAAGACGCACGAGTCGACCTGCAAAAACTTCGAGCTGTTCATCGTCTACGACTCAGACTATGACGATGTCATGGCGAAAGCTGCATCGAAGCGCTTGCTTGAATTGGGATACGACGGCGTCTTCACGATTCGCGGTGGGATCAAAGCGTGGCAGCGTGAGGGCTATGAGTTGCAGAAAGATCCTGCAATCGTCGCGCAGCCGAAGTAGGAAACCAATCATGCAAGCGCTGCAGCGCCCGACACGATCTCAGTGAGTTCGGTGGTGATGCGTGCTTGACGAGCGCGGTTGTAGTTGCGACGAATCGTGCGCACGAGTCCTGCGGCGTTGTCCGTCGCAGACTTCATTGAAACCATGCGCATGACGTGCTCACTCACCGCGCCATCATTGAAGGCTTGGAAGAGTGAAACCTTCACCGAGCGCGGAAGTAGATCTGCAAGAATTTCGCCGCCACTCGGGCTGAACTCGTAGTTCGGTACCGCGCCACCTGCCTTGGGCGCAGCAAGCGGAAGCAACTGCATCGTCTGCGCTGTCTGGCGGCTCGTGCTGATGAATCGCATGTAGACGATGTGCACCGCATCGAACTTTCCAGCGGTGAAATCAGCCATGTAACGATCCGCGAGTGCTTCAACTTGCGCGTACGCGGGCTTGTCGCCCATCGCGTGACGCTCAGTGATTTCTACCTTCGCGAACTTGTAGTATCCGACGGCCTTCTTGCCCGCGGTCTCAAGTTGCACGGCGCTTCCACTGGCTTTGAGAGATTGCACGAGCTTCAGACCCATGCGCAGAATCGTGCCGTTGTATGCGCCGCAAAGACCGCGATCGCTCGTGATGACGAGCACGAGTTCGCGCTTGGCAGGAACAGTCGGCGCCTGCATGAGCGCGTTCGAGAAGTCTGCGCCAGCAGCTGCAGCGACCTCAGCCACAAGATTGCGGATGCGTTCGGTGTAAGGCTTCGTCGCCTTCGCGCGTTGCAACGCCGCGGTGAATTTCGCGGTGGCGATCATCTGCATGGTCTTGGTGATCCGCTGAATTGTGCGGACCGCAATCATGCGCTTCTTGAGTTCGCGAATCTGTGCCATAGGAGGGGCGAGAGTGTAGCGGATCCTTTGTGTCGAATTCCCCTGTCAATCGAGTGACAAGCCATCGAACCCCAGCCGGACGCCCTCGGGGAGCCGCGCTTCGCACTCGGCGTGGAGGATGTCGTGGGTCATGTGCACGAAGAGCGTTTGCGCGGCACCGACTTCGGCTGCAACGCCGAGTGCTTCATCGAGGGAAAAGTGCGTGGGGTGGCGGCGATATCGAAGCATGTCGAGCACAAGCGTCTTCAAGCCGCGCAAGTGCTTCCAGGAATCTGGCGGAATCCCCTTGACATCGGTGCAGTACGCGAGCGGCAGCGGTCCCGGTTGCTCGACTGCGACCGCTCCACTGCCGTCGATGGCTTCGATACGGAATCCGAGAATCGGCAAGCCGCCGTGCAGCAAAAGAATTGGCGTGAAGCGAACGCCAAAGAGGTCGATCGACTTCCCAAGCTCAATCGTGCGCGCCATGAGGTCCGCGACGAATGAGTCATTCACATTTTCGTGTCGCTTGAAAATGTGCCGGAAGACGCGCTCGATGCTCTCGCGTGTGCGTGCATCGGCAAAGATTTCGATCGGCGTACCCATGAGCGAGTTGTAGCGTCGCACTTCATCGAGACCGAACGTGTGATCCACATGATCGTGCGTGAAGAGGATCGCGTCGCAGCGCGTGATCTTCTCGCGCAAACTCTGCTCGCGATGATCAGGAGGGCAATCAAGCAGAATCGTTCGCGCGCATCCATCGCCGTCGACGAATTGCAACATCGCGCCTGATCGAGTGCGTCGATCGCGTGGATCTGTGGATGTGCATGTCGCGCAATCACATCCGATGACGGGAATTCCCGCACTCGTGCCCGTGCCGAGCAACACGAATTTCGTCGAGGTGATCATTGAGCCGCGCTTTCAGCCGGCACGCAAGATTCTGCGCTTCGCATCGCGGCGAGAATCTCGCGCGCAACTTTCGCGGGATCCGCAGCGCCACAAATCGCGCTCGACACCGCAACGCCACGACAACCGAGCGCTGCGAGTTTCTGCGCGCGAGATGCATCAATGCCGCCGATCGCAAGATACGGAACGCTCGAAAAACGCGCGAAAAACGCGTTGAAATAGGCTTCGCCCGCAGGAACGAGCATTGGCTTCTGCGCGGTGGGAAACATCGCGCCAACGCCGCAGTAGTCCGCGCCCTGATCGATTGCGTCAGCGGCTTCATCAAGTGAATGCGTGCTCGCACCGATGATGAACTCTGGCGGAACGCAGCGTCGAGCGTCGCGCACAGGAAGATCGTCGCGCCCGAAGTGCACTCCATCCGCGCGACTCACAATCGCAACGCCGAGATCGTCATTCACAATCGTTGCGGCACCATGGGCGTGCGCTCGCTCACGAACTTCACACACTCGATGAAGCAACGCTCGCGTCGAAAAATCTTTCTCGCGAACTTGAATGCAATCAACGCCCGCGGTAAGCGCAGCATCAAGCACATCACTCCACGGCGTTGCGCAAAGACTTTCTGTGAGCAGCAGACAAAGCGTCCACTGTCGCTTGGAACTTGCTGCACTCCGCAGCGCGAATGCTGCATCGATTGCATACGCCGCATAGCGCAACGCCTCAAGCTGCTTCGCGCTCGCAGATTCCGAGAGCGCCTTCATCGACTCTTCAATAGATCGCAGACTTTCGGTGAGTCGCTTGCCCGCGGCGAGTGAAACTCCCGCGACGCCCGCGCGCGACGATTCGAGGGATCCTTGCAGCGTAGTGCCGACATCGCCTTCCACATCACGCGCAGCAGCGAGCATCGCGTTGGGGAAAATCGAGAGGGACTCACCAAGCGCATGACGCATGTCCTTCGTGCGTGCGGCGAGTCGCTCATCGTTGAAGGAAAAACGCGCGATGTCTTCAAGCACACGCAAGGCCTCGCGCGCGCGATTTGCGTTCGCGTCGATAATGCGGAGGATGGAAGATTCTCGAAACTGCACGCGCGCATAGCGTAGGGCACGCCGCGAGACCAGCGGTGTATCCTCCACCCCTCTTTAACCTTTCAACACGGAGCCCCACATGGCCTTCTCACTTCCAGAACTTGCGTACGCTGAAAATGCCCTCGAACCCTCGATCGACGCGACCACGATGAACATCCATCGCACGAAGCATCATCAGGCTTACATCAACAATTTGAACAAGGCACTCGAAGGTCACGCTGATTTGCAGGCGATGTCGATCGAGCAGATCTGCGCGAACATCGCGTCGATGCCCGATGCGATCAAGGGCGCTGTCCGTAACAACGGCGGTGGCCATTGGAACCACTCGATGTATTGGATGTGGATGGCACCAAAGGGAATGGGCGGCGCACCGAGCGCAGAACTTCTGGCTGCGATGACTGCATCGTTCGGTTCATTCGATGCATTCAAAGAGAAATTTGCCGCTGCAGGCGTCGGCCGATTCGGCTCCGGATGGGCGTGGCTCTGCAAGAGTGCAGATGGCAGCGTGGCGATTTGTTCAACACCAAATCAAGACAACCCACTCATGAAGGGCATCGCTGATTGCAACGGAACACCGCTACTCGGCTGCGATGTGTGGGAGCACGCGTACTACTTGAAGTATCAGAACCGTCGCCCTGATTATCTCGCCGCATGGTGGGACGTCGTCAACTGGAATGTCGTGAACGAACGCTTCGCAGCGAAGTGAGACCCTTCGCTGTCTCCTCGCGCTTACTCGTGAAGCCCTGCAATCAGCGCGTCAAACGCTGCGCGGTTCGCTTCGACCGTCGCCTTTGGACCCGTGAGCCGATAGAAAACATTGCGTCCATTCGCTTCGACGATTGCAGCAAGTTGCATGTAGCCAGTCTTTGGCGCAGGTGAACCCATCGCCATGTAGTCGCCTTCAAGTTCGACGCGAGTCAGTGGCATGCTGAGCACGTTGCCCTTCGATGTCTTCGCTTCTGCCATGCCTTCACCAACGCGGAACTGTGCGCGCCATCGCTCGATGTTCGCATCGATCGGACCACCATCACCTGCCTTGAACACGCTGACGATGAGATCAGCCGCGCTCGTGGAGTCCGCGCCACCAGGCACGGTGTATTGCAGCGTGCGGAACTGCACAGAAGGCTGCACCCAAATCCATGACACGGGCTTCGGTCCCGAAAGCCCGGCTGCGCTAAGCACACTTGCATCGCTTGCGGCAGTTGAGTTGGCATCGTTACTCCAATTCGATGGCGGCGCGACTGTGCTCGATGCAGCGGCGGAGGCTGGCAAACTCGGTGCCCGCGGCGGTGCGACCGGCGCGGTCGGCAACTTCGGTGGAGGCGAGTTCTCTCCGCATGCAGCAAACGTCGCGAGAGCGGTGAGCAGAAGACAAGTTCGAAGTGCGGTGCGCATGTACATACGATACGCGCTTCCGTATGCCCACTCCACCCGCACATTCCCGCCTATTTCTCAACGGTCGAATCTTCACGAGTGCCCGCGCACAACGCTGGGCATCGTCGGTGTTGGTCCAAGGTGGCGTCGTCGTAGCGATCGATCCGCCACGCGACGCAGTGCCAATCGCGTGTGAGATTGTCGATCTACAAGGAGGCGCGCTGCTTCCTGGACTCATCGACTCCCACCTTCACCTCACGCTCGGAAGCACTGCGCATGACGAACTCAATCTGCGCGGATCCACATCGCGCGAAGAGTTTTCCGCACGCATCGCGGCGCGACATCACGCACTCCCGCGCGGCGAATGGCTCATCGCGCACTCGTGGAACGAAGCGGATTGGAAGGGATGCGCACCGGACGCTTCTTGGCTTGAAGCTGCGCAGGATCGCCCCGCTGTTGCATGGCGTATGGATCGTCACTCGTGCGTTGTCAATCGCGCAGCACTCGCGCAGTTGCACATTCCTTCATCGATCAAAGGCGGACACATCGCGCGTGATGAGCATGGCGCACTCACTGGACTCTTCCAAGAAGCCGCCGCATGGCAGTTGATTGTGCCTGCGATTCCAGCGCTTTCGCACGCGCGACTTCGCGTTGCGATTCTCGAAGGCGCGCGGTTGCTTCGATCGAAAGGACTCGTCGCGGTTGGTTCAATGGAGTACCTCTGCGATCTTCGCGAAGTCTTTGACGGGCTGCGTGACGAACTTCCACTGCGTGTCCACGCGACCGTGCTCGACCGCACCTGGCCAGTGGACGCAACGATTGAAGAAGCACGCACGTTCGCCGCATCGAGCCGCTTGCGCATCATCGGCATGAAAGCGTTCATTGATGGCACGCTCGGCTCACGCACCGCAGCAATGCTCGCGCCGTACGCGGATGATTTGGGGAACGATGGATTGCTCGTCGAACTCGCTAAGGACGGGCATCTCGATGCATGGCTCGATCTTGTTCGACGCGCGGGACTCTCTCCCTCGATGCATGCAATCGGCGATCGCGCAGCACGTCTCGCACTCGATGCTGCAGACGCCGCACGCACGCGGCTTCCCGAAAACAATCTGCGCACCGCGCCGAGATTCGAGCACATGCAGACGATGCATCATGCAGATATCGCACGCATGCACGGACGCTTCGCATCCATGCAGCCACTGCACAAAGCAGACGACGCGCGTCTCGCATCATCGCGCCTCAACGCCTCACGCATCGAGCGATTCTTCCCCTTCCGCTCACTCCTCAACGCTGGCGCAACGCTCGCATTCGGCAGCGATTGGCCGATCGTGTCGCCCGATCCGCTTGAAGGCATGCGCGCAGCAATCACCGGACTCGATCTCAACGGTCGAGCATTCGCGACCGAGCACAATCTCACGGTCGAGGAAGCGCTCGACGCGTACACGCTCAACCCTGCGCGCATGCTCATGCTCCCTAGCGGCGTGATCGCGCCAACATTTGCAGCGGATTTCACACTGCTGCGCGAAGATCCATTTGCATGGAATTGGCACAGCGGCACGCCGGAAGTCCTCGCAACCTTCGTCGACGGCGTGTAGGCTTCCACCCATGCAGATTCCGATTGGAGCCGCGTACGAACAACTCGGCATGCCTGGTGTGGCGGCGTTTCTCTTCTGGGGACTCGCAGCGATCGTGTTGCACGAACTCGGTCACGGCTTCGCTGCCGTCTGGCAAGGCGACGACACGCCGCGCCGCGAAGGACGGCTCACGCTGAATCCGCTCGTGCACATGGGTTGGTTGTCAATCGTGTTTCTCTGCCTCGTTGGTATTGCGTGGGGATCGATGCCTACGGATCCATCTCGGTTTCGTTGGGGCCGCAAGGGTCGCGTCTTCGTCGCACTCGCTGGCCCTGCAGTCAATCTCGCGCTCGGACTTCTCTCTTGGGCAGTCATCGCGGTGATGCTCGCGTATCACCAGAAAAATGGAACGGAGCCGTCTGAACAGGCACTCTGGTTCTGGCTTCGCGGCGGCCTCCTCAACTTTGTGCTCCTCGCGTTCAACCTTCTCCCCTTGCCACCCCTCGATGGCGCGCAAGCACTCGCAGGCGTGAGCCGCACGTTTTGGAAGTGGCTCCACGATCCCTTCGCGCTGCGCGTGAGTTTCATCGCCCTGCTCGTATTCATGTTCTCGGGCCTAAGTTCGATCATGTTCGAAGCCGTTAGCCGCCTCGGACTCATGACGATGTCGGTGTTCTACGCAATCGCAGCAAGCGCGCTCGGACTCCCCTCCGATTCGGTCCCCTCCTTTTAAGCCGGCCTAATCTCTGCGCCAACCCCGAATTGTGCCTGTCCCAAATTGGACTCGCCCCGAATTGTGCCTGTCCCAAGTTGGACTGTCACAAGTTGGACTTTGAATTGTGCCTGTCCCAAACTGGTCTCAAGTTGGACTTTGAATTGTGCCTGTCCCAAACTGGTCTGTCCCAAACTGGTCCTAGTCGTGCCTGTCCCAGATTGGAGAATTGTGCCTGTCCCAAACTGGCCAAACTGGTCCCCCAAACTGGTCCCAAATTGGATTCACCGACACGCAACTTGCTTTCACACGGGTGTTTCGGCTACGCTCGGCGATTCGCAATCCATTCCCGAAGGCGTGCCGCACAGCGGGTCAGTCCCCGCTCCACAGCGCGTCCGAGTCCTTGAGAGTTTGCCAGCATGGTGAACGGGACCGAGAGGAATGCTTGAAAGGTCGACCTCATGGTCGTTCTCCGTCTCAAGCGAATGGGCCGTGCCCATCGCCCCTTCTACCGTGTTAGTGCAATGGACAAGCGCTCCCCGCGCGATGGTCGTGTGTTGGAAAACCTCGGATGGTTCGATCCAATCACCGTCGGCCAGCAGCACAAACTCAACGCTGATCGTATTCAGTACTGGCTCTCGGTTGGCGCACAGCCAAGCGATACCTGCCGTGATCTTTTCAAGAAGGCTGGCATCGATCCGACGCCAGGCAAGAAGGCCTAACTCCATCACGTGATGGCGTGGCGTGATCAACGCCGTAATGAATGTTTGGCGATGAAGACAAAAGAGGAACGACGCATGCGCATCGACATCCTCACCATCTTCCCCGGACTCTTCCGCGATTTTCTCGCGACGAGCATTCCAGGAATCGCAGTCGAGTCGGGCGCACTGTCTTGCATCACGCATGACATCCGCGCCTTCAGCGACAACAAGCATCGCAAAGTAGACGACCGCCCGTTTGGCGGAGGACCCGGCATGGTGATGATGTGTCAGCCAATCTTCGACGCAGTAGCAGCTGTGGAATCGCTTGATTCCACGCCCGCTGTGCGCGTGATGCTTTCGCCGCAAGGCGAGCGCCTCACACAGTCGAGAGTGGAATGGCTCGCATCGCAGTCGAGACTTCTGCTTCTCTGCGGTCACTATGAAGGCATCGACGAACGCGTGATTGACGAACTCCAACCGCTTGAACTCTCGCTCGGCGACTATGTCGTTTCTGGGGGAGAAGTAGGCGCGATGGTGCTCGTTGATGCAATCGCAAGATTGCTTCCCAATGTCCTCGGACATGAAGACAGCGCCGCCGAAGATTCATTCACGATTGGTGCCAGTGAGCAGAAGCCTCTGCTCGATTGCCCGCATTTCACTCGTCCGCGCTCGTGGCGTGGACGAGATGTGCCAGAAGTTCTTGTTGGCGGCGATCACGCTGCCATCGCGCGTTGGCGCCACAGCCAACGCGTCGAGAGGACCTCTGCACGACGACCTGATCTCTTGACTGCTCAAGACACACACTCACGCGAGCAACCGCTCTCGTAAGACTCGTTCGACACGCGACCCCTGGGACGCTCACACACACAAGAGCCGTACCTATGTCAGAGTCCCAAACAACTTCGGTTGCGCGGGCAAACAAGACCGCATTGGTCTAGAAGGACTGATTCATGAACCGCAGTGAAATCCTCGCATCAATCATCAAATCACAGATGAAGCCCGCTGAATTCTTCCCGACATTCAGTCCTGGCGACACGCTTGATATCCATTACAAGATCATCGAAGGCGAGAAAGAGCGCACCCAGATTTTCCAGGGCGTGCTCCTCTCAGACACCGGCGCTGGCGTGCATCGCATGCTTCGTATTCGTCGCATCATCGCGAACGAAGGCGTTGAACGAACCTTTCCTGCCCACAACCCACGGCTCGTCAAGATTGAAGTTGTCCGTCGCGGCGATTCCCGTCGCGCGAAACTCTTCTACCTCCGCGAACGCTTCGGCAAGAGCCGTCGCCTCCGCGATCAACGTCGCGGCCTGAAGCACGTCGCTGGACAAACGGCCACCGGCCGCGAGTCTGGCGGGTGAGTTTTAGCGTTCGCGACTGACTGATTCGAATTGGCTTTGGGGCTGAACCAACTGGTTCAGCCCCTTTTTCATAGACGCGCTTCCTCTAGTACCCTACGACTCGTATGTATGTGAGGCTCGTCAAAGTGTTTTCCTTCGAAGCAGCCCACTGGCTCCCGACTTTTGCTGAAGGGCATAAGTGTCGGCGACTGCACGGACACTCTTTCCGCGTAGAGGTTGTGGTTGCCGGTGAAGTCGATCTTGCGAAGGGATACCTCGTGGATTACGGCGATATCAAGAAGGCGATCTCTCCGCTACACGATCTGCTTGATCATCGCTGCCTCAACGACATCGTTGGACTTGAGAATCCCACGAGCGAAATGCTTGCGCACTGGATCTTCGCGAAGCTCGCGCCGACACTCCCGCAACTTGCAGAAATCATCGTGCACGAGACGTGCACTTCGCGCTGCGAATATCGAGGCGTCTGAGAAATGCAACGCCCCATCCATCTCTTGCATGACTCGCGCATGCTCGCACGCATGATCGGCGTCGAGGCACCCTGCTGCGACATGGTCGCGATGCCCACCTCGGGGAAAGCGGAGCCGTTCTGTGCGTGCACGCTCGCGAACCCGCTCCGCGAGGACTTTCTCCTCGACCTCGACGCGCCGAGCGAACGATTCCTGTGCTACAGCGGATCCCTCAACGACGATCTCTTCGCCGACGAACCCAGCAACTGGATGCAGTTGGGACAGGCACAATTCGAAAAATTCCTCGACGACACCGCGCCAGCCCTCAAAGCAAACCAGCGGCGCCTGTGTCTTCGCCCGCACCGGCGCCACGTGCTCGGCGACCTCCCAGGTTGCGTGAAGTTCCTCCGCGAGCGCGTTACCGCGAATCTAACAGGGCCATTCGAATTGTGCCTGTCCCCAATTGAGATGCTCGCGCCGTCGATGCTTGAACCACCGCAAGCTCTCTACGAGCACCTCCACCGCATGTTTGCCCACCTCGGGCCTGCTTCTTCCTGCGTGCTGCTTGCCGATATCAATGCACCCGCTGCGCTCGACGCAGAGCAGTGCCTTGAACTCCTCCCGCTGGGGACCGGCGTGCTCGACCGTGGGATCGTGCTTGCACTGCTCGAGGAGTTTGTACCTGTTTCCACGCCGATTCTGTTGATTTCGGCTGCGGTTGAGCAGCAGTTGAACTGGTTCCGAACCCAGAATTAGCGCGCTTCGGCCGCACTCTGTGTAGAATCTCGTCGACGTACAGAATGGAAGCTGTCGGACGAACTTTTAGAAGGATCTTCGATGAGTGCGATTTTGAGCGGACTTGACGCGAAAGTCCTGGTGCTGAACCGGGGATTTACCGCCGTCCGCGTGATCGATGCGCACCGTTCGTTCAAGATGTTACTGAAAGGAATTGCAGAGGTCGTCGCGCTCGAGGAGGGCTCGTATGTGGGCTACGCCTTCCACACATGGGCCGAACTGAGCGAATTTCGTTTCACTTTCGAAGCACAGGAGCACGACTGGGTGCGCACGCCGCGCTTGCTCATTCCGGTTCCAAAGATCATTCGACTCCTCACATACGACCGTGTTCCCAAGGAGCAGGTTAAGTTGAATCGGCGAAACATTTACGCGCGTGACGGGAATCGTTGCCAGTACTGCGGAAAGGCGTTTTCCACAAAGGAGCTAACGCTTGACCATGTGCGGCCTCGCGTACAGGGCGGCGAGAACTCCTGGGTAAATCTCGTTTGCGCGTGCGTGAGGTGCAACGCCCGAAAAGGCGGGCGCACACCAGACCAAGCGCGCATGCGATTGCTCCGTGCGCCGATAAAACCAAAGCGGAACCCCGCCATTGCCATTCGGCTCGGAAGTCCAAGGTATCAATCGTGGAAAGCGTTCCTCGATGATGCATACTGGACGGTCGAACTCACCGAAGATTGAGGAAGGTCTTTACAATTTAGACCTTCCTAAGAGAGAGAACCGATCGCTATGGCTACCGACACCACCGCCTCCTCAATCACGAAGTCCGACAAGAAGCGCACCAAGGACACTGCGAAAGCTGAGAAGGCCGCAACGAAAGCTGCGGCCGCTGCATCCAACGGCGCAGCGAAGGCTGCGAAGAAAGCTGCCAAGTGTGCGGATAAGAAAGAATGTTGCGGCGAAAAGGCATGCGATCAGAAAGCATGTGCTGACACGAGTGGGGACAAGTGCGGCGGCGCGCCGAAGTTCAAGCACGTCGCGAAGAAAAAGGAGTCGAGCGGTAAGGGCGCATCAGCCGCAGAGGTTGGCCAGCAGCTCGTAGCCTTCATCAACGCTGGAAAGAGCCAAGAAGCGGAAGCAACGCTCTATCACAAGAACATCGAAACCGTTGAGTGCGACGGCACTCGCGTAGAAACGATGAAGGGCGTAAGGGAAGTCGGCGCGTGGTGGCATTCGAATATGGACGTGCACTCGGTGATCGCTCGTGGCCCCTTCGTCTCGCAAACCGGATTTGCCGTGCACATGGCGATCAGTGTCACTCCAAAGGGCGGCGCACGCATGGACATGCACGAAGTGTGTTTCTATCGCGTTTCCAAGGGAAAAATCATTCGCGCAGAATTCCTCTCGCCTGTGCACGGCGTCGCGGGTTTTTGAGCGCGATCCTTCGTCTCTGCATCCCAAGGTGAAGGGTGATTTGGTAGGGCGATTTTGTACCCGTGGCGATTTGGGGCACGCGATTTGGGACAGGCCCATTCGTAGACGCCCACGCGATTTGCAAGCGATTTGGGACAGGCACATTCGGGCGATTTAGGACAGGCACATTCGTAGACGCCAAAATGATCACTCTGCCTCGGACCGCACTTCGATTTCACGACACAACCCCAGCACAATCACCGCTTGCATCCACGCAAGTCCCTCTAACAACGGTCTTACTACAGAATTCCTGGTTGTTCGACTCGGCTTCTCAATGTTCCATAATTGGAAAACCCGCGCAAGCCATCGCTCCGCGTTCCTGCCCTCCGAATTGACGTGTGCGATGCGCTACACACTGCTCCACACGGGCAGCATCCGTTTGACCCCACGGCGTGTTGCTTCGAGCGCGATGGATTCTCTGCTTCCGTAACAACTCCCTCTTGTCGAGTTGAGCAGGCTCCTGGCGCCGTCTTCGAGAAGAATCGGGAGCAGGGATGACGTGAGGCCCTCTCGCAACTCGCTCCACCATGTTGCGACAGAATGCGCAGCGAGCTGGACTACTTGCGAACCTCGCGACAATGACGCATGCACGCGTGCGATCGCGCTTCCTACCGCGTCGGGCTCCGAGTCTGGAATCCATCCTGCCTTATCGAGTCGTCGGCGACGGCCAGCTTGATCCACGCAATGAAGGTGCTGGAGCAGACTTCGCGTTGAGACAGGATTTCCATCGGTTGGCGTTGATCGAATTGTGTCACCGGTGCTTTCCCCACTACACCTTGTCTGGCAAGAAAACACTGGTTCCCAGCGAAGGTCGAGCAGCTGTTTACGAAGATTGTCCGGCGCGGCAGCGCCGTCAAGACACGCACGCTTCACGCCATCGCAGAATCGCTGCCACTGGATTTGCGCTGATGTCCAAATGCTCGATGGAATCGATGTTGCGGCACACGCATGAATCTCGTTGAGCTCTATGTAACCCGCGACATTCTCGAGCGCTCCTTGATCAAGGACTTTAGGAGACTTGAATCGACCTTCCCAAAAATGACCTGTGACCTTGTCCTCTCGATTCCACTTCTTCGCACATGGTTCCTTCAGGAGTTTGTGGAAGAAGCTAAGGCTTGAGAGGTCACGGCGTGCAGTGCGTACGCGCTCGGGGCTCTTCATGAAAATCGCAACTTCAAGTTTCAGTGCAGCTTGCGCGTCCGCAGCGGTGTCTTTCGAATGCTTGCGGTGACTCGCGAGGAGCGTGACCTTTCGAAGCGCGATCTCGTGATCAGGCCATGCTGCGGCGACTTCAGGCCGCGTCCTCAGCAGCAGGTGAAGATGATTCTCCATCACGCAGAACGCCAGCACATCGATCGCGCCATACTGCGTGAGAAACTCAAGTTGCTCGACGATCCACCCCCTGCGCCTAGGGTCGCTTAGGAGCGATTCTCTGCGTACACAGCGAGAAATGCAGTGGTAAACCCCCGAGTGCGCGTCATCCACGATGTCTGATCTTTTCCGGCCCATGCGAAGACGGTACAGGTGATTCGGAGCACCTCCCCGATTTCTCGCCTTTATTCCGAAGAGAATTGTGCCTGTCCCAAAATGGATTCCAGATTGGATCGTGCCTGTCCCAAGTTGGATTCCAGATTGGATTGTGCCTGTCCCAAGTTGGATTCCAGATTGGTGTGCGAGGAGAATTGTGCCTGTCCCAAGTTGGGAGGGGTCCCCAAATTGGGCGGTTAGCTGGTGATTGCGATGGAGTGGATGAACGCAGCTGCGTCTCGCGCGACCGGCGCTTGCATGATGACGAATCCGAGCGAGACCGTCACAGCGTTGTTGACGCTGTGTGCGACCATTGGCGCGATCAGGCTGCCGCGCCATTCTCGGAAGATGCAGAACGATGTGGCGAGGCCCATCAACACTGGCGCGAAGAGGAGTCCTTGCGGATGGATGGCTGCGAAGATTGCGCTCGAGATGAGTGCCGCGCACGCGAATGCTGCAAAGGCGCCGTAGCCGTTGAGTGACTCCCTCAAGTGGCGATAGAGCAATCCGCGGAACATCGTTTCTTCGATGATTGGTGCGACGACTGCCGCGAGGAAGAGGATTGCGAAGAACTCAAATGCGCCCGCAGATTGCAGCGCTTCTGCTGCGGGATGCGATGGCTGCGATCCGTCGCCGAAGAGCGCCGTCAGAATGAGGAAGCAAATCAAACCGACAGCGAGCAGTGGCAGCGCGCATGCGTAACAAAAGAATCCAGACACGATTTCGATGCAGAATCCTCGGCCGCGGTGCCATCCAGCTTCGCGCAGAAGCCAGCCCACACTGCGATTGCGCACGTTTGCCCAGCACAATGCAAAGAGGCTGAGGATGAAGACTCCGATGCCAATGAGGAGTGGAAGCGCTGAACTTGTTTCGAGTGCGGGCGTCTCGGTGAGTGTCAGTCCGAGCGTCACGCCGATGGCGATGTTGAGTCCTAAGAACACTGCCATCCAGACTGCAAATGTTTCGACAGCAATCTGCTCGAACTCCCCCTTCGCAACCGCTATCGCGCCCTCACGCAATCGGAAGTTGATCTTGCCGAGCATCACGAGAACGCAGAACACGAAAAGTCCGACGAATCCAACGCAACCAAAGAATCCGAACCATGCGGCCAATGCGAGCAGCGCTGCAAGCATGTTGGTTTCGACAGGAGCTTCACGCGCGATGAACAATCCGTACCAACCGAGTCGCGACTTCAAAATTTCGAGCTCTGCTTCAGGCAACTCTTCGTTCGCCTGTTCCGCAAGCAACACATTGCGTGCAGCGGCGATCGTCGAGATCGCGAGCTCATCTTGTTCCATGGATTCGACTTCATCAAGACCGTCGAGCCCTTCCTGCACATCCACCATGCGACCGATCACGAGAAGTCGTGAAACTTTTTGCGGCCACTTTCCGTTCTCGAGCGGTTCGAGTTGACTCTGGAAAATCGCTGCTCCGTCTTCTGGTGAAAAGAACGAAGCGGCGCCAACGGTCAATCGACCAGCGAGTTCATCTTGCGTTGTGAGGAGCGGCACGTCGGGTTCCGCAATCCCCTCTTCCACAATTGCGCCGGACGCGGGCGGCACAACGTCGTCCTCCGAGCGCACGCGCTGCAGCAGCGCAGAGACGATCGTGAGCACCCCAATTGCGATCCACGCAAGCACAACTCGACTCCGAGAGCTCAACATCTCAAAGTTATCGGCAGTTGGAATCACCGGTAGCGGCGCGAGTGGCGAAGGCGAATGGGAATCCGGAGGTGGCACGTCCATGTTCAGAACGATACCCCGACTGCCATGACGCAGACTTTCAACAGTCTCACGAAACCATCCACTCTAAACCTTGACAGAATCACGCAGTTCGGTATCCTTCTCGATCCTCCACACGCTCTGCGTGCGTTCTTTCGACTCTGCATGACACTCATGCCGAAGGTCGCTCAGGCGCGTGAATTGGAGTGAATCAGCGCAATAGGATTTCGATATGCCCCGCCAGACTTTCATCGCTAAGAAAAACGAAGTCAACACCGTATGGCGTCATGTGGACGCCAATGGACTCGTCCTCGGACGGCTCGCAACGGAAGTTGCAACAGCCCTCATGGGAAAGCACCGTCCTGAATACACACCAGGTGTTACGACGGGTGACTCTGTCATCATCACCAATGCATCGAAGATTGTGCTCACCGGCCGCAAGGCTGATTTGAAGACACGTCGTCGTTGGAGCGGTTACCCAGGTGGTCTCAAGGTTCGCACCTATCGCGAAGTCATGGCAACCAAGCCAGAGCGACTCGTCACTGAAGCAATCGTGCGCATGCTCCCCAAGGGCGCGTTCGGTCGTAGCCTTGCGATTCGTCTCCGAGTCTTCCCAGGCGCAGAGCACACCCACGCATCACAATCACCCATTCCACTCGCAGAGCCATCGGCGCGTCACATCCGCGTCGTGACCGCGAAGTAATTACCCGAGCAAATTTTTTACGCTGATTTAGACCGCCACGACCGCCAAGATTGAGCACGAACATGATTGAGTCCACTCCTCCAGTCCAAGCAGTAGTCGTTCCCGAGCCCAAGAAGGTTCGCATCATTCGCGGTCCCGATGCCCATGGTTGGTATTGGGGCACCGGTCGACGCAAGACCGCCGTTGCACGCGTTCGTGTGAAGGGTGGCTCTGGCGAGATCATCATCAACGACAAGCCGATGTCTGAGTACTTCACTGAAGAACGCGATCGCGCGAACATCCTTGGCTTGCTCGAGAAGACTGGCAACAAGGACAAGATCAACGTCCGCGTGAATGCAAATGGCGGCGGATTCACTGGCCAAGCTGGCGCAGTGATCCTCGGCCTCGGTCGCGCGATGCTTGAGTTCGATGCGAACCTCGAACCAATCCTCCGTGAGCACGCGTACCTCACTCGCGACAGCCGTAAGGTTGAGCGCAAGAAGTACGGTCAATCCGGTGCTCGCAAGCGCTACCAGTTCAGCAAGCGCTGATTGCGAAACACGCTTCATCCGAAATACACACAGAAGCCCGATCCAACTGGATCGGGCTTCTTTCTTTGCGCTCGTGTTGGCGAACTCACGCGCGACGCAACGCGCTCTCCGCGTCGTAGAGTTTGCGCGTCGCGATCGCGATGCTCGTACGCAGCGCGCTCGCGATCTCCGTCAATGCATGCGGCATCGTGCCGCCCCACCCGTAGCGCAGCCAGAGCAGCGCGCGTTGGTCCTCGGGTAATCGAGCGCAGACTT
>Ga0209553_1000195_pt1 | contig 31619 bp, 26 predicted proteins | sample LauGreFBDMM110DN_2_FD_188217 | JGI IMG/M metagenome (GOLD analysis project Ga0209553, IMG submission 188217) | Freshwater lake microbial communities from Lake Michigan, USA - Fa13.BD.MM110.DN (SPAdes) (version 2) | ecosystem: Environmental > Aquatic > Freshwater > Lake | place: Lake Michigan...
GATTTCAGCGTCAACCCAGCCCCGATTCCGGATCGACTTACAAATCGATTGATTGAAACCGCGTTGGGAGTTGCGGCGGACCAGTTTCCTGAACTTTTGGATGAGCGGGTCAATCACGTCCCTTTTCTGCTGTTTCCGATCTCACCATGGGCCCATCGTAGGCTCCGTGAAAGGTATCGCCTCGCGGCTGTCATCGCGTTGTTGTATGAATTATCACCTGCGAAACAATTGCAACTTGTGTCTGACGATCCGCTGATGGCCACCTATGCTCAACACTTTCTCAGTCAATCCGGAATGTCATGGATGGAGCCTGTGATCTCGCTTCGCAATCGCGGTTTTCATGACGGTATGGCACGGATGGAAATCTTGAGTTCTGCCTTGGCACGCGCCGTCTCACAAGCTAAGGACAATGAAGTATTTGTTGTATTTGCAGACTTACTGGAATGCGTACCAAGCCTGTCGCACCTGATGCCAGCCGTCAAGATGGTACTGGCTCGACATCATCGCGTAGCGTTTGTCTGTCCGTCGCCCACATTTTTGCGGCCCACGGTAGAATCGACGGTCATCCGTTCCTTGGCTCCTGAAGATTTGCTCTTGGCAGCTGAACAAATTTGCACGCGTGAATTGGCTGCAAGGCTCCAGTTTGAACTGCGACGCGTTGGGGCGACCGTCTCAATTTCCGGGGAATCTAGTGCGATCCATTTGGTCCTAGGCCAAATGTCGCTCGCCCGCACTGGCCGCATGGCCACCGGAGGGGTGCGATGAACCGACCAGATCCATCTGTGGTTACTCCGACGGTTCTCGAACCCACGCACGAAACATCACAGTTCGGCGGACTTTTAATCATCTCCGTGCTCGCATCGGCAACTGGACTTCTGTTTTTACTGGCCCCACATATGGGATGGCCGCTCAGGTTTTTTTTGACAGCCATCATTCTGCTGACGATGAAGTACTGGGGCGGTGTCATGGTATTGATCGCCGTTCAGGCGGATCTATTTTTCCGCGAACCGCCACGTAGCGCAAATTTTCAAGGCGCCACGGGACTGCTCGCTGTCTTTCTGATTGTGACACTGTTGATGTTCATCAACCGTAATCGGGAGTTATTGAAACACGCTGCCAGCCGTCCGCTGAGCTCCATCTTCGGTTTGATTGTGTCGGCCTTCAAGGGCGAAATTGTCTTTGATTCTAGCAAAGCCGTGCGTCAGGTTCCGCAAATGCTGGGAGCGATAATTCGCGCTATTGCGTTGCTGGTTGGCTGCGTGTTTGTGTCTCAGATCCTGCTCAACACGCTTCCCAATCGGCGGACTTTTAACGAAGATCTGCGGGGATGGATGCTGGATGAAACGTCCGTTCTGCAATGTTCGTTGCTGTTGAGCGGGATAATTGCTGCCTGGATCGTGTGCCATGAAATCTTTTGGCGACAACTGACCCGCGACCAATCGCGGCTTTATTTGCGCTCGGTGTTTCTGACGATTCATCACGCAGATTTGCGGATGATTGTCCGCGGCCGTCTGCATCTGCGTCAAAAGTCAGCTCTTGAAAAAAAGGAACGTGAAGCGGCCGCTTTTTCCTGCAGGACCGAAAACTTACCGGAGTTCCGTCGATGATGTTCTGGATACGCGAAATTGTAGGCTGGGTATTAGTCGTCGCCGCGTTGGTGGTGATGCAGATGGGGCTCAACTTCGCACTAAGTTCAGGCAGCCCGAAGATTGTAGAAGCATCCGTTGTGATTTTTGCGTCACTCGGATTGCTCCGCAGTGGCATCCTGCTGATCAGAATTTCGACTGCAGCCAGAATCTGTAAGCTTGATCGACAGCACGAGAAATCACCGTAATCTTAGATCGGGCGAACGACATCGACCCCGGTCAAAATTAAAACGGCGGAGCTTCGAATTCGTTGGGTGCGGCCGGGGCCTTTTGCTGGATGGGACGCAGTGCCGGGCGCGGGACCAACGGTGATTGTCCGCTGCTTGGCGGGAGCGGTGCCCCGAGACCGTCATCCTCGCGGCTGATGTGCTCTTCAGGCAAGGCCTCTCCCGGTTCTAATTGCATCTCAAACAAAAATCGCGACGGGACGGTTTCGCGACGTTTGCCCCATTTCATGCGTGACTTGGCGCGCGTGAGCGTGAGGTGGTCCATTGCACGAGTGACGCCGACGTAGGCCAGCCGGCGTTCTTCGGCAATGTCTTTTTCGGAATCGGCATCAATGCTACGTTTGTGTGGCAGGAAGCCTTCTTCCATGCCGACCAGATAGACACGAGGAAACTCGAGCCCCTTGGCAGAATGCAGCGTCATCAGTCGCACGGCATCCTTGTCCTGTTTCTGATCGCGGTCAGCTTCATCTTCGCGATCCATCAAGGCTGTCGTTTCCAGAAAGCCTGAAAGCGAAGGATCTTCTGTTCGTTCTACGTACTGGCCGATGGAATTAATGAATTCTTCGAGCACCGTTTTGCGAGTTTCCTGCTGGGCTTCCTCTTTGTACTGTTTGATGATTTCGGCTTCATAGTTGATTTCGGATACGAGGCGACGACAAATTTCTGCCAAATGCTGCGGGGTTTCGTGCATCGCAGCGGCATAGCGTTGGAGCAGACTGCGAAATTCCGACATCGCTTTAAGAGCCTTGGCAGGGATTGCTCCAGCCGCACTGGCTTCAGGCAGGATATCCCAAAATGAACTGCCCTTCTTGACTGCCATCTGAATTACTTTTTCTGTTGTTGTCGCTCCGATACCGCGTGCCGGAGTATTGATGATTCGCAGCAGACTGACTTCGTCGCGTGGTTGGTCGATGGTCTTCAGGTAGGCCAGTAGGTCGCGAATTTCACGACGGTCATAAAAGGACTGGCCACCGACCAGTAAGTACGGAACCTGCTGTCGACGAAACTCCTGTTCAAAAACTCGGGGTTGTTCGTTGGTGCGAAACAGAATCGCCACCTGTTTCGCCTTAACCCCTAGTTCGCTCGTTAAATAGGCGATCTCACTCACCACATTTTCAGCTTCCGCCGTTTCATCGTCGAACACGTGGATGCGAATCGGGGATCCGAATTTTTTGTTGGGGATCAGCGTCTTGTCGTGCCGCTGCTTGTTGTGCTTCACCAGCCGATTTGCGGCTTCCAGAATTTTGTCGGTGCAGCGATAGTTGTTTTCGAGCCGCACAACTCGAGCCCCCGGAAAATGGCCGGCAAAATTGATGATGTGCTCAACATCTGCACCACGCCACCCGTAGATCGACTGATCATCGTCGCCCACCACACATAGATTTCGATGGGGCTTCACGAGAGCTTCAATCAGTTGAAACTGAACTCCATTCGTGTCCTGATACTCGTCAATCTGGACATGATCAAATTTGGACTGGTGCCGTTGTAATACGGCTGGGAATTCCTGAAACAGCTTAACAGTGAGGAGTAGCAGATCGTCAAAATCCACGGCTCCACAAGCGCGAAGTTGTTTTTGATAACGCTTGTAGCCCATGGCAGCAATCAGATCGAAATCCGTTTCGGTGTTGCTGCTGGCTTCGTGATCCTGAATGCCATGCATTTTCCAGCGACTAATGCGGTTAATCAGGTCACTTGGCTTCATGGCCCCGTCGCCGAGACGAATGTCGCGCAGAGCCGTGCGCGCGGCAGATTCCTGATCGTTGCGGTCGTAGATGGCGAATTTCTTCGGATAACCTAGACAATCGATGTCTTCCCGCAACACCCGCACGCAATACGCATGAAACGTCGACACCACCGGACGCTGCTTAAACTGGCGTCCAATCAGATGAATGGTCCGCTCCTTCATTTCTTTGGCGGCCTTATTCGTAAAGGTCACGGACAAAATTCGATCTGGACGAATTCCGTGCGCAATCAGATTGGCCATGCGATACGTAATGACACGGGTTTTCCCCGTGCCTGCGCCGGCCAGCACCAGCAGCGGCCCCGCCAGAATTGAGGCCGCTTCACGTTGTGGCGGATTAAGTCCAGACAAATTCACCATGATGCAACACTGATCCATGCCATTGAAGGCGCCAAATGTCGGCAGAATACCCGCAACTTTCGCCGCAGTGGCGAGGCAGGCTACTACGGAGTCTACTCGAACGCAATTCAGTGCCGTAGGGTTCGTCCAACTCCGGCCTGACATCGCTCCATTTCTGCAGAATCTGCATTTCCCCCGCGCAACCGACGCGCATTAACCCTCCGTTGCGATCCTTTCTGCCGACGCGACGGCATGTGTTCGGTTGAAAATGCCGAACACAGAACATTTCCATTGAAAGCGAAAAAATCGTAGTTCTATCTGTCTGGACAGCACAAACCCACCTGCGATATCAACCGCCCGCCGCGTCAGACCGGCACACGAGTCACTTGAGACGCAAATCGGTCTGACATGGTAAAAACAGGAACTCTGAGTCATGGACGATTCAAAGTTTTGAAACAACAGGTTAGCAGTGCAAAGTGTTCGCACGATCGTTTTGCTGTCTCAATGAACCCAGATTTCTGAATCGCAGATTCAGTGACGCTGAGTTTAAAAAAAGGCAACAAGGCTTTGTCTTCGATGGAACCAGCGGACTTCGGCATTCTTTGCCGAAGAGGTTCAGTGGAAGAAACGCGACGAATATCCGCAAGGCAGAGTTACAAATAATAACAAACAGATCGAACAACACTGCGGAGTGCCGTTCGGAGCTCAAGGAATCACCACAACATCGATTGACAGGAAGCATGACTGGGGATTTATGAATCTGTTTTTTAGATTCATAACATCGGTCACCAAGATTTTTGTCGAAAGAAACTGTTGTAGCGATTCTTCTGAACTTCGATACCAGTCGGACCGATAATCAACGATACGGAATGTATCTTGAGTTTCGGGCACTTGCTGTTCGTCACGGAGGATTGAATGGCTACTAAGGTCAATGAAGACGTTACTGATGTGTGGGTTGTCTACAAGCAGGATCAGAGCAACCAAGAGTTGCGGAACCGCTTGATGGAGCGATATTTATCGCTCGTAAGATACAACGCGGAACGAGTCTGGGCAAAGTTGCCTGAAGGCGTCGATCTGAATGACTTAATGTCAGCCGGGGTCTTTGGTTTGATGGATGCCATCGAAGCCTTTGATATGGAACGCGGTGTTAAGTTCGAAACCTACTGCGTCCCTCGTATTCGAGGGGCAATGCTGGACGAACTGCGGACGATGGACTGGGTTCCCCGGCTTGTGCGGAGCAAAGCTAGTAAGGTGGAAGCCGCACGAAAGGTCGTGGAAGCTCGTGTTGGTCGTCCGCCGACCGAAGTTGAAATCGCCGAGCAGATGGGCTTGCCGATTCATGAATTCGAGCGAATGAAATCGGACGCCAGCGCCGTAAATCTGGTGAGTCTCGAAAAGAAATGGTACGAGACGGACAGCTACAAGGATGTTCGTGAAGTCGATGTCGTGGAAGACATTAAGTGCGAAGACCCAACGGTGGGCATCCAGAAAATGGATCTGATGCGACTGGTCACGAAGGGCCTCAATCGCAACGAACGCCTCATTATTATTCTGTATTACTACGAAGAACTTACGATGAAGGATATCGGCAACACTTTGGGGTTGTCTGAATCCCGCGTTAGCCAGATGCACTCCAGTATCGTCGCTCGCCTGAAAGAACAATTGGAACGCCGTCGCCCAGAATTTGACTGATTGTGAATTCTAGGCAGATCATGAAACACGCATACGCCTAGCACAGTTTTCTGTGCCGGGCGTTTTTTTGCGCGCGGCGAAATTTACTGAAACGACCCCGAGACGTCCGGGACAATCGCAGTGGGCTCTCCCAGAATTTCCAGCCATACGATGTTCAACGTCACTGGAGATTCATGATTGGATGATCTGCATAACACGCTGAGGAGATTGAACTCCGTAAGCCGGCCAGTAACATCGAAGGCAAATTCCGCATCCAGACTGGCAGCACACTCCATAATGTTGGTTCCATTGATCAGCACGGTATGAGGCATTTCACTGACCTGCAATACAATCCGGAGTGTGGTTGTGCCGTCGATGCCTGTCGGGCAATGAAAACCTCGATTCAGCAGTACGCCAGCCGCACCTCGCGATTCTGAAAGCGTAAACGGCAACTGACAGCGAATCACTTCGCCGACGGGCTGGCCGTCGGTCTCAATCAATTGTGCTTCCCAAGGCCCAGCTAGGCGAATTCGGTGATTTCTCATAACGCAGGGGCTGCTCTGTTCAATTCGCTTAACTGCCGGAAATCAATTGCGTCAGGAACAATTCCGAATCCGCGATCGGTTTTGGTTTGTTGCCATCCCATTCAACAAGTCCCGTTTGTTCGATGACAAATATGGCTGGCCTGATGTCAGCGACGGATTTTGTTGAAGGCAAGATTGCCGTACCCCACATGACTGAGCTGGAGTCCGGATATCCAGATCGCGTGTCGTGCAGCACTGGAAACGGAAAATTTTCAGCCTGCGATTTGAACTCAGGAGTCATCGGCGTCGAAATCGCAATCAGTCTGATCCCCGTCCGCTTAATCGCCGGGGCAAACTCCCGAATTCGCCGCATCAGGGGATCACCGTTAAGTCCGTGACTGGAATCAAAGAAAACCAGCACAATTCGATGCCGATGCAAATAGCTTTGCAGGTTTGCCTGTCGGCCATTTTGATCGAGCAACTGAAATGTTGGTGCGGGCCGCTCATCTACAAACATCGCAGTCACCTGCACGACATCACGCGGTGTCAACATTCTCCACGCCGTGGCTGTGACGACCAACAGCAGCACGCTGCCAAAGAATTTTTCCCGAAGTTTCATTGACCCGCCATGTGTGTGATTGAAGTCCGACATCGTGAGAGCAACTTGATACTCCGCAGGGGTCTAAGTGCGGCCTTTGCTTGGCGCCGAAGTCGTGTGACTTCAGCTTGCATGCTGGCAGGCCTCCGAATTCTTACGAATCCGGCCACATCTCTGTGCACCGCCGGCGAGTATAGCAACACAAGTGCAAAGGGGCATCTGTGCCGCAAGAAATCGTACGGTACGCCACCTCTCATCTTTGCGACGGACTCAGTCAGGCACATGAGTTAGGTATCATCCACCGGCATCTCATGCCGGCGAACGTGGGGAAGCAGAACGCTCGTCTCACAACAATTCGATAATTGGGGTACCGTCGGGAAGGAGCGGGATTGGTCGACCAGCGTTCGTCACGGTGTATCGTGTTAAGTCGATTCCCAAATGTCGGTAGATGGTGGCAAGGACGTCGGTCGGCGAGACCGGGCGATTGGCGGGAACCTCACCGTTGGCACTGGAAGTACCGATCACTTGGCCAACTTGGAGTCCACCGCCGGCAATTAAAATACTCATCAACGAGCCCCAGTGATCACGACCACCGGTAGGATTAATGCGTGGAGTCCGGCCAAATTCTCCCCAGACAACCAAGAGAACTTTGCGATCGAGACTGCGTTCGTAAATGTCGGTGATTAAGGCTGCGAGCATCTGATCGAGCGGTGGTCCCGAAATATCCATCCCGCGTGAGGGGCCGTCAGTACCGTCAACCGGCCGGTGATCGTTGACGATATTTCGGTGCCAATCCCAACAGAGTGAGTCGGGGGCGGTGTTAAGCGTCACAAAAGTGACTCCCGACTCAACCAACCTACGAGCCAATAACCCCATTTGCCCCCAACGATGTCTCCCATAGCGATCACGTGTCGCCGTTGATTCTTCATTAAGATCAAATGCTCGGCGGGCAGTTCCACTAGTCAACATCTCCAATGCCGTTTGTGTAAAACTGCCATTTCCGTCCAACGCACGAACCATATCGGCTTGTCGTGAGAAGCGGTCAAGGTTCATCAATAGCGATCGTCTGTCGGCAACGCGGGCTAAGGTAAAATCGTCTGCAAGTGTAAGGTTCGATGTTGCACGGAGAATCTTTTCCTGCTGAAAATCATGCTGAAACGAGTCTTGCAAAATCGTGAATGGCGCGTGCTGAGATCCCAAATACGCGGAACGCATCACGGTCGCAATTTCTGGATTCCTAGTTTGTTCTTCAGAGAGCAGGACATAGGGCGGGACTCCGGGATTGATAGCCCCTCGAAACCGTGATACGATCGACCCCGACGATGGATGCGTGCTGCGGTTGCTTTCGTTGGGATAACCTGTTGAGCACCAATGGGCACCGGAAAAATGATTGTTTGTCGCATGCGTGACCGTACGAATGATGGCTGCCCGATCAAGAACCATCGCCGTGCGCGGCAGCGTCTCACAAAATGACACGCCCGGCAACTTCGTCTGAATTGTCGAGTATGGACCGCGGATCTCCGCAGGAGCTTCTGGCTTTGGATCAAATGTCTCAAACTGACTCGGTCCACCGCCCAACCACACTTGGATGACAGAAGTATCAGGTGTTGATTGCCCACGCGACTCAGCTTGAGCTTGAAGTTGTAGGATGTCCTCCAACGCCAGACCCACACCACCCGCAGTTAAACTGGCTTGTAAAAGTTGACGCCTCGACCGTGGCAGACGACTCATCATAGACATTTCTTTACAGCTGAAGTCTCATCCAAGTGAGTTCAATAACCAGAGGTGGCGTTGGACGTTTTAGCAGCAAGTTATTTATTGCAGATCGTCAAACAGCCGGTTTATTAGCCGCCGGTCTTCATGGGCCGCGCAAATTTGTCTCAGCCGCAGCACTTCAAGTACTGTCGCCCAAATTCTAAAATGCCTCCCTTGGTGGCCACCCGAGTTTAGATGATCAGCGACTGGAAGCCAAAGCGAGAGAAGTCGCACTCCGAAATAGATTGTGATTTGGCACGGTGGCACCATGCCGTATTAACGTCTTCGAGCACATCATTTGTCGATCCTCAAGACCTGCTCCTTCAAGCCTCAAAGTCGAGTTAGACTTTTTAAGGTTTCACAATACTGTGGTTCCGCCACGTCTCGTCGAAATAGCCTGCCCCCATGACTTCCTCAGGAAATACAGAGGAGGTTGGGTGCCATTGATCTGATCCGGGTAAGATTTTCAGCATGGCCCAATCGCCCAGACGCGGAAAAAGCAGATAATTGAACGCCGCGAACTCCTTCTCATGGAACGTGTGGCCGCTGTTGATGACAAGGTAGCGGTTGGTAGCGAGCGGGCTGGCACAAATGAAAACGGGCGCGTGGTGCTGCGCGGGATACGTGTCTTCGTGGATGCTGACGTCATCGGGCGTCCAGTTGACGGGTAGATCAGGCAATGCCTTGGTGATCCACGAGTTGCTTCCGGGATCGCCAAAGAGAATCAAGTGTTTATCGCGCACATCGGCTTCGGTCACCTCGGTATCGTTCTTGACCGGCAGATTGCCTCGCATGTAGCGCGCCCATTCATATTCAAAGCGTCGTAGGCTAGCCAATGCCCACGCATTCACTTCAGAGTTCCATGGTTTCCCAGTACCACGCACGCATAGGAACGGTGTGCAGAAAGCATCATCAATTGGCCCTTGAAGGCCTGGGCGCTTTCCGGTGGATACCACGTTATTGCGTTCACCAAGGCATTGCCATGCACCGTTTTGCTGTGAGAAAACGAGTGCCGAATTGTGTTTCGGGAAGGCAACCTTCATTCCCGCAATGCTCAATCCTGCGCCAGCCTTTTTCAGCATTGGTGGATGAATGGAAAACTGCGTGATATTTGTCGGAGCCGCAATCTCGATACTGCCATCATCGGCCACGTTGGCTATGATCTCCGCGCGTTCGTAGTGATGATTGATCGCGATTACTTCGAGCCAGTGACAACGGTTGTACTTCAGCGTCCTAGTGACGAAGCGAAGGTGCCGCGGTGCATGGTCGAGCCCCCTTGCGGTATATTCGCCGATGCAACGCATCTGCTCGGCGTGTGTCACAGGATCAATGACATGGCCCGTGCCCGGCGAGATCAGATTGACGAATTGCAATTTCTCCTTCGCAAACGCTTCTCCCATAATGACGTGGGCCTGAAAGAACACGTCTTGGTCACCGATGGCCGCGATCGTGGGCACGACACCGGCATTCGCGGCATAGTCGACCGAATCCAGCATGTGCAGCCCTCGTTCTTGGTGCTCAGGCAATGAGCCGACTTTGATGAATCCCGGAATCGGCGTCTCGGAAAAGCGATGCGTATCGACATATCCGCAATATGGCCCTAACGCGACAAAGCGATCCGGATGCTTTAATCCCAGATGCCACGTGCCGGACGCACCCATCGACATGCCGCGGAGGACGATACGGTCTCGATCAATGCTGTAGTTGCGACAGACAGCTTCAATCGCTTCGAACACATCCGTCTCACCCGCCCAACGATAGCAATTCTCGACGCGACCTAGCGGATGGAGTTCGATAAAGTCGACATCCGGCGCAGGTTTGTCCTGCTCATCGCCTTCGTTAAAACGGGCACCGAATCGAAGTTCGCTGATACCTACGGGTTTTGAACTGCCGTGCAGCACAACATCGAGACGCATGGGGCGGGTGCTGTCGTAACTCTCCGGTACGATTACGCCATAGGGTTGCGTTGAGCCATCGACCGCAGAAACAAAGCCCCGTACGACTCTGCCCTTCTTTGTTGTCCAGTCTGTCTTTTTCGCTGCCAGTCCTGCGGCGCGTCGCAGCCCGCTAGCGAGAGCCTGCTTCACCAACGCTTCATCGCTTGGCGTCAGCGGAGTGTCATATCGCAGGGCCCAGACAACGCCTTTGTGAAACAACTCGACATCGGCATGTAAATCAGGATTTGCTGGATTGAGGTTTGCAAGCTTTGCCTCGAGCTGATTCGCGGTGTCCTGTGGTTCTTCGCCTAGAGCCACTGCGGCGAACAGGATAAGACTGGAGATCGTGAGCAATGTCTTCATCGCTGCGAGGGCTATCATGAATGTGTGACCCGTTTGCCTAGTCGTCATGGAGGTGCCTTAATGAGAAATCTCAGTCCGCAGAATTGTCGCCCCGTGAGTCGGCAATGGTGGAGCAGGACACTCTGTCGAATCGTAGTCCCGTTGAAAATGGCCACAAGCGTAGTTCTGAAATCTGTGGTCGCGACCTTAGCGCAGCAACGCGATTTCAACATTGAGGCCTGGGCCAAATCCGAGCATCACGCAGGGAAGACTCGCGTTGCGCGTGCGCAGTTCGTCCAGAATGAACAATACCGTCGGCGATGACATGTTGCCACAGCGTTGGAAGACGCTGATGGAGGGGTCAATTTGGGCATCGGAAAGTTCTGCGGCTGCGACCGTAGCGGCTAGGATTCTCGGGCCACCGGGATGAATGGCCCAGCTCTTGATTTCACTCCGCGTCAGGCCATTCCGCCCCAGAAATTCATGGAGAGCGCCGGGCAGCGAACGCGTGATTACGCTGGGAACCTCGGGGGACAAAGTCATTTGAAATCCGTTGTCTCCAATTTTCCATGTCATCAGCTCGCTCGTGTCAGGAATCACAAATGAGTAGTTGTCCACAAGCCGGCCGGGAAGCTTTTGTGAGTGGCCGTCGCTGTGAGCGGTTGCGCGGCCGATGATTGTGGCGGCACCATCTGCGAAGAGAGAATTTGCCACGATCTGCTGCGGATCCCAGCCATACTGATGATGCAGCGTGCAGAGTTCCACGGCACACATAGCGACAACAGCGTGCGGGTTGGCTGCGGCGAAACTATGGGCTACGCGGAGGCCGTTCAGAGCACCGTGGCAGCCCATGAAGCCAACGTGCGTCCGCGCAACGCTCCGGACAAATCCTAGATTCTCGATCAGGTACAAATCCACGCCTGGAGCGCTGAAACCGCTGCAAGAGACAGTGATCAAGTGGGTGATGTCGCTTGGATCGATGTTCGCTTCCTTGATGGCTTTGGCAGTGGCTTTCAACGCAATCTTGGGAGCCTCGATCTCGAAGCGATTCATGCGTTTGGCGGTGCTCGGTCCGCGATCTTCAGGTCCTTTGACAAATTCGAAGAAGCGTTCGGCAGTCGCTTCATCGTCCGAAGAGGATTCCAGCAGCACACTGTGACGCGATTGGACACCAGCCCGGCGATACAACGCCTCAATCAGTCCTGTTGGATTTTTTGAACCCGTTAATTCTGGCGCAACACAGGTAGTTGCGAATGTCGCCATGCCGGCTTGTGAAATCGAATGCTCGGGCAACGCTGTGCCAAGGCCAAGTATCTCAAGACTGTACATCAAATAATTTCCAAGGCTTTTGGAACCCGATTGATCCGGTTGACCAGACGCTGGGTTAACGACGGGAAAAATTGGCAAGTTGTCATCACTGGTGCCAGCAGCCATGGATGTCGGAGAGTTGCTGACAACAAGCGACAGATTTTTTGCTGAGTGCGCGTGATATCATAGAAGGACGATTGCCAGTGTCTGACGAGTTCATCTGACCAGCTATTGTGAATCGCTGAGACCACGAACGGGATTGCGGCCGTCGCTGCCGTAAGAGCCCAGGCCATACCTTCACCAGTAAATGGTTCGACATAGCCCGTGGAGTCTCCCAGCAGGAACAGGCGATGCCCTGCGATGCGTCGGGCGGATCGAGTCAGCGGGACCGTGCCTTTAATGGTGGCACTCCGGAGTTCCTGCGGCATTGGAACACCTGCTGAACGAAAGATATTTGCGAGGCAATCCAGCGGCGATTTTGACTTATTCAGACACGAGGGATCGATTGCGGCGGCAAGATTCAGTTGGTTGTTTTCGATCTCTACAACCCCCGCATATCCCTGCGCCGCCACGGCCATCAGCACTTCACTTTGTTGGATCCACGCATCAGCAGCTGTACGAGGAAAAACGGCTCCCAGACCGATGCGGGAGCCAAGCACGGGCTCGGCGGTAAAAGATGGAAGAAGATGGAGGCTGGGATGGCCGAGCCCATCGCAGACGAGGACGATTTTTGTCGAGAGTTTCGCATGCCGCGACGCGTGCCTTTCAGCATCGGTTTGGGGGGTGCAATTGGCCGCATGCGGATGCTGGAATCGCAGGAGAATCGTGCGTTCTTCCGGGAGATTCACCATGCGAGAGTCGATGGTTTTCTCGAAACGTTTATCAGATTCGGATTCGATCGGCTGAACCGCTGCCGTGACTTCGTCTATGAATTGACAACCGGAAGCAATTGCTTCAGTGACAAGCCACTGATCCATTGCGCGCCGTGAAACCGCAAAGCTCGTCGGCATCGTGACATTGAGTTTGCGGCCGCGATACCGTACGGCAAGCGATGAAGTTGTTGCGGGTTGAAGTTGTCGCAGTCCGGATTCCAAGCCTGCCTGCTTAAGTAATTGGAATGCGCGGCCATTCACGCAACAACCACAGACTTTGTGACGCGGAAAGCGGTGCCGTTCCAGCAGCACTGTTCGCAATCCCGCGCGCGAACACAACAAACCAGCCATTGAACCGGCGATGCCCGCTCCAATAATTGCGACATCGTAATCTTGAGAGTCGATGGTATGACTATTCGACATTGACGTCGCAATCGTTGGGACGCCAAGCCATCGTGAATCGTTGCGGCCAGTGATGCTCCAGCGTGGCGAATTGAAGTCCAGCCTTTGCGGCAATGCCCAACGCCTCGTTCGAAGTAAATGCACCTTCGACAGACATTGGCCCATCAACATGAACGACATGGCATCGCGTAAGAATTCGGCAACCTAGCCACGCTAGCCAATAACCAAGCCGCGTACGCCGTAGATCATCCACGAGGACTAGTTGCGTTGCCGCCGCTCTCATGCGTTGCAGTAACAGAATGGCATCTGCATTGTTCAGATGATGCAGAAACAAGCTGCACATCACGACATCGTATTTTGGCTGAGGAAAAGGCTGTCGCAGTGCGTCGCACTGAAAGAATCGGACGTTTTCACAATTGACCGCGCCAGCCTCATCTGTGGCAACACTCAAGGCTGTGGGGCTGATGTCGCAACCATCGATCATCACCGAAACGCCGTCTTGTTTAGCGCGACTTGCGAGGCGAATGGCTAGATCACCACCGCCAGCGGCAATGTCCAAAATGGTCAGTGGACCTTCACCCGTATTCACGAGGGCCTGCTTACGGATTTCTTTCCAGACAGTTCTGTCTGATAGACTCAACCAATTAATTCGTCTCAGTCCTGCCAATGCCTGATGATGCGTGCCTTCGTTCAGCGACGGATCATCCATTAATTCAGATTGGCGATTTCGAGAGGAGAGATGAGTCTGCATGATGCGACCGATATTCAGGCTAACTCTGATTTAACAATGTCAGTGAGGAGTTGCATTAAAAGCAACAGAGGTTAAACGTTCATAACACCCGCTGAATCGCGGTCTGCGGACTACCAGAATCGCTGCGAATCACTGGTTTAATGGGATGTTGAAGGCTCGCTCAAGATCTTCTAAGCCCTTGAGCTTGACATGCAGAAATTTGATGTCCAGCCATTTTCGGTTGACACCATCGCCGGACGCTGTCCGCGGTTTGGGTCATACCTCAGCCAGTGTGCCCGTGCTATCGGCAAAATTATTGGTTTGGACTCCGAGGCGCTGCAGCATGGTGACAAAGAGATTTGAAAGTGGGATGTCCTCGCGGGTGGCCGCCTGTTGCCATGGTTCGGTGCCCCCGTCCCAAGCGCCTCCCGCTTGATCTTGACCGGCGTAATTGAGGTACTGCCCATGCTTGAAGCCCATGTTTCTGCCGCCGGTTAGAATCAACGGATAGTTGCGGGACAGGTGGAAGGCACTCGAGGCGGAACCGAATAGCAGCAGGGTGTTGTCGAGCATATTACCGTTGCCACCGGGTTCGGCAGTCGCCTTTAGCTTTTCGGCGAAGCGTCCGTATTCTTCACTGAGGAATCGACAGTAGGTGCCAAAGTTCTGCCAGCCGCCAGGTTCCTTCGTCTCGTGTGTCAGTTGATGAGTCAGATTGAACCCCACAGCGCGAGCCAGATAGTCACTGACGCCGATGCCGTTTTCTCTGCCGATCTGGTACGTCGCAACTCGCGTAGAATCGGTCTGAAAGGCGAGATAGATCAGTTCAAACATCGTCTGCAGATAACCCCGTGGATCTTCATGTGTGATATCGAGTTTCAAATGATCGACATTCACGGTGGGGAACGGAATATTGAACCACCGCTTTGCCTTTTCGACTTTGACCTCGGTGTCGCGAACCGACTGGAGATATTCGTCCAGCGACTTCTGATCGGAGGTCGACAGTGTCGTTCGCAAAGAATTTGCATCAACCAGAAGATCATCCAATGAACTTTGACTCAGCGCGAGACGACGGGCTGCGTCATCATCGCTCTTCACAAATAGTTGGTCAAAAATTCGCTTAGGCCGATGCTCTGCGGGAATCGCTCGACCACTGCGATTGAACGATACGGTGTGCGTACCACGTGGGGTTCCCGTACCACCATCGGTTGACATGACGAGCGATGAAAAGCGAGTTTCCGCACCAACGTGCGCGGCAAATTCTTGATCGAGCGAGATGGAGTTTGTGTAATCACCCGAAGGCCCTGTGGGCGCACCGGTGAGAAACTGGTCAGCATTTGAATGGCCGTGGATGTTTCGCGCCGAGGGATGCGATAAACCTGACAAAACCGTCATCTCATGCCGGAGTGCCTCCAGCGGCTCAAGGCATTTTGTGAGCTTGAAATCCTGCCCATTACCATGTGGAAACCAAGCCCAGTCCTGATAAGCCGGATCTTCTGCCAGCGGCATCGGCACGCCGTCAGGCATATAGAAACAGGCGAGCCGTTTTGGTGTCGCGGGCTGTTCAGCGGCACTGACGCGGTTGGCAAGGGAAGCAAACCAAGGCAGTGCGAGTGCGACTCCAGAACCGCGCAGGAACCTGCGGCGATCGAGCGATGCAAGATTGATTGGCATGGTGTTCTCTTTCTTAATTAGACGCTGAGTTTTACCCACCCTTGGGGTGCATAAACTCTACTTCGATTGAAATAAATGGCTAGTCACGATCAGCGTGACCATTGTCGCAAGTCCATCCCCTTGGGTGCGAAGATCGGCCGTGATTTGGTCCACACTGGACCAATCCCCAAATGTCAGAGGTCGTCCGAGTGCATACGTGGACATTTTATAGACCATGGCGCGGGCAAACTGGTCCTGTCGGTTCTCCAGTAGAAACCGTTTCAGTCCGTCGACACCGTCGAGCTTCTGACTATTAAAGAGCAAACTAGACGCATCGACTTGCTTCCCTTGAATTTCCGTTCGCCAGTTTCCCACAGCGTCAAAATTTTCGAAAGCGATTCCCCATGGATCAATCTTGGCGTGACACGACATACAGGCCGCCTGATTTCGATGATTTTCCATGCGCTGCTTCAACGTGAGTTGAGCAATCTCGGGATCAGCCAGATCGATCACGGGAACAGCTGGCGGTGGCGGCGGTGGCGGATCGTTTAAGAGACTTTTGAGAATCCAGATGCCGCGTTTGAGCGGATGCGAATCTTTGCCGTCCGAATTCATGGCCAGCAGACCGGCTTGGGTCAGCAATCCGCCGCGATGTTGATTCGGATCGAGCGCCACGCGCCGAAAGTGGTTCCCGTCGACGTGACTCAGTTCATAGTGATTTGCTAGTCTTTCATTGGCCATGGTGTAGTTTGCATGCAGGAAATCGAGCACACTGTCATTGTTGTGCAACACTTCTTGAAAGAAGGCGATCGGTTCCTGTTGCATGGCCTCTTTCAATGACGGATCATACTGCGGATAAATTTTGGCGTCGACGTGCAAATAATCGAGCAACTGCAGGCCTAGCCACTGACGAACAAACTGTTGTGAAAATCGTCTCGATCGTGGATCGTCGAGCAGTCGTTTGACTTGGCTCGCTAAAACATCACGATCGCTGAGTTGTCCCTTCGCCGCCAGTTCTAACAGCTCGTCATCGGGTGTGCTGCACCACAGGAACATCGAAAGACGGGTCGCTAATTCTGAATCGGACAACCGCTCGACGGCTATTTCTCCGTTGTCTCCGTGCGGCTGGTCTGAATTAACAAGATAAAGGAACTTTGGCGAGGAGAGAACTGTCGTTAGAACTTCAAGAATCGCCTCTTGGAAGGAACTACATGCGGGGCGAATCTTCGTGAACAAGGCCAGTTTCTGGTCGATCTCTGCCACCGTAACAGGCCGCCGCCACGCTCGCGACATGAAACGTGTGAGCACTTCTTGCGCGGAGACAGACTCGTCTGCTTTAAGGTCGCTGTCGAAAAAGATACGCGTGTGCGAATCCGGCGGCCACTGCTCGTAAACTGGTGCCGTGATCTCCACAAAATCAAGCTGAATGTCACCGTGCGAGACCGAGCTGTTTACGAACTTCACGAATTCCGAAGGACTCGGCAAATCTCCCATCTTCCAAACTTTGCGCATCGAATTCCGCGGGTGAACTTCAGTCAGTGGAATGTCCCATTGATAAAATTGGGGTTGCCCCGGAGCAGCATCAATCACGATGTCTTCAAGGCTGATCCGGACAGAGGCCTCCGAGTCGTTGCTTGCCTGCCAACCAAATTCCAGTTGCAGACTGGGACTGCGATCCTGATCGACCGACGTGCGAGAAGCACGGACGCGCACGCGAAGTGTTCCCGCGTCAGGTACAGTGTCGCCAAGTTCGATAATCAACTTTTTGCCAGGAGGGATGACCGCAACGTGATCGAAATTTTCGGGAATGTCGCCGGGCGTTTGCGTCGGGGCCCATGCGTATTTCCCGCCACCGTAATCCCACGAGACTCCCGCGGCGCGTCCTGTACGCAGGTGCCTGTAGTGCGTATTGTTCGGTCGGCTCTGAAAATCGGCCGTTCGTCGATCGAGTTCCTGTTTCAGCATTTCAGGATCGTCTTTATGCTGCTGCCTGATCTGTTCCAGTTCTACTTCCTGCGCGGCCCAGGATTCTGTCGACGCGGCCTGCATGGAGACACCCCAGTAAATCGGGGCTGCCTGCGCGCCAATCACCGTTGCCTTCTGCAAGGCACTCAGACTCAAGTCGCGGTAGGCTGCAAACTGAATGGACGACATGTGCAGCATTTCAGAACTGTTCTGAAAACCATCTTCCGAAGTGGATTCCGGCGGCAAGTCTCTGGCAAAGTCATACGGAAGGCCGAGCAGATCCTGCAATACGTAGTTGTACTCGTACCGCGTCATTCGCCGGAACGATGAATGCCCCTGCTCTGCCCGCCGCACGGCTGACGCAACTTGGATCTCGGACGAAAGCCACTCGATCAATTTGGTGCGATCATCATCCGTTAGTGTGGCTTCAGACACAGGCGGCATTTCCCCATTACTCAAGACAGCAACAACTTCGAGCCACCAATTCACATCGCTCCCGTGCAAGAGATCGGGATCCAACATATCGATCCGAATGTGAGCCTCCTGCGTCTCAGGGCCATGGCATTGAACACACGCTTTTTCTAAGATCGGCCGGATGTCCTTTTGGAACGCTGCGAGTTGCGGCGCTGGTGCTTCTGTTCCGGCTGAACGCTGTTGGTGTTTCCGATAACTCGAGCGGATTGTTCCCGCTGTTTTCAGTTCTTCAAGCGTCAGAAGGGTCGAATCACGGCCTGTTTCCTGCGTCTTTTCGTGCTCCACGCTGGCGGCCGGGCCAGCGTTACCACTATTCTGTCCCGTGGCTGCTTGACTCAAGGCGCACAGCAAAGTGGTTAACCAGAGGACGCATCGACATTCTTTGCTTGTGATCATGCAACCAGAGTTTCTTGTGATTTACAAACCAATTCAGCAAGACCAAGTGACGCCCCAAGCCATCACAAAGCTGGAGTGGTAAGTATTTCGCGTGAGACTTCGAGGTACGTCTGATGTCCTAGGCATCGTCGCCGTCGGTAAGACTTTCGACTTGACGAATTCTTTCCGAAGAGACGGTGTGCAAATTTTTGTCGAGGCAAAAACACAGTCGAAGTCAGCTATTTTGGATTTTCGTGCATCCCGCGTTGCTGAGGGCAACGCAGACGTCCAAAGAATAGCCTTCCTTAATGGCGTGTTGCAACCTTGTTACCCCCCAATGCACTTCCGTTGTCGAAAGTCCTCGAATGTGCCACGTGGTGAGGGCATGCGTCAGCTTGCCGGTATAAAAACAAAGTACGATGAGGGCTCACGCCCAATGCCTTTGGTTCCGGACTCAACAACCCGAAGCGTCAGCGAGGGAATTCTCGGTGAAAATCAACAGCCTCAGCCACTCGCTGACGCTTCGGGTTACAAAGTGAGTGCCATTGGGCTCACGCCGCTCCGCGCGCCGGACTCATTTGTGGCCGCGTGGACTATAGAACTGTCAATCTCACGGAACGCTGCTTGCCGATTTTCTGGATGAATCATCAACTGTTTTTCGATGCGTTATTCATCTAAACCGAGGTCGGATTATCAGAATTTTCGAAATAGCAGGAAGATTCGTGACATTCTACTCAGGCATTGCAGCTTTCCAGCAATATTCAGATTCACGCAAAAACGCTATCTATCGCTGTAAGTTGGCTCTCGACTCGCGACGGCAACTCACGCTTGTCGTGCCAACTTAGCACCGCTTTAACACATTCCGGATCGAATGCCTTACCAGTTTCTTTCTCGAGGACCTGCTGGACCTGTTCCCATTTTAGGGCATCACGATACGGTCGTAAGGCCGTCATTGCTTCGGAGCAATCCGCTACGGTGAGGATACGTGTTGCAAACGAAATTTGGTCACCTACCAGACCGCGGTGGTAACCACGACCATCGAGCCGTTCATGATGGCTTCCCGCCACTTCGCTCAATTGTCGAAAAGCGGGTATCTGCCGCAAGATCTGTTGCGAGTATCCAGGATGTCGACGGATTTGTACGAATTCTTCTTCGGTTGGTTTGCCTCGCTTGTCGAGGATTTTGTTCGAAACCCCCAACTTTCCGAGATCGTGCAGCAAACCTACACGGCGGATATCCTGCGTTAAACCGGGGGAACAGCCAAACTCCCCGGCAATTCCGACGGCGATGTCTGCGACGCGTGTAGAGTGCTGAAATGTCCACGGTGACTTTGCATCTACGACGTTGGCAAAGGCGTAGGCGATGCGATCGATACTGTCATCGTCGGCCAGCAATATGGCATCTTCCGGTTCCCAACGACTGATCTCCGCGACCAAATTGGAACTGGCGAGTTGCATTAAAAGGTCTGGGATATACTTAGCCCTTAGCAGACGATCGACCAGTTCCGGATCAAACCATCGCCCACGCCGCGTGCGAGCCATGTCGCAGGCTAAAGACCATCCATGCTCTTGGTTGAAAACCTCCACTGTTTGCGCCAGACAACAGATCCGCCCCAACAGCGAGATTTCATTGCCCTTCCGTCCCAGCGGAGTGCCGCTACCATTCCAATGTTCGTCGAGATCGAGAATGGCGGTTGCCGTCGCTTCGGGTAATTGCAGGTCCCTTGCGACTTGCGCGCCTCGCTCGCAGCGGGTTTTTCCCAATTTCCCCCCCCCTTGCTGTCCGCTCCGCAGATTGCCTCCCATCTTGAGAGACCTCTTGACGGTGGATTCCTCCGCAGCACAGTTTTTCCAACAGTGCTTTAATGCCTCAAAGCCGTTGGTGAAATCGATCATGCGGAAGGAGTGCTTCAGTTGGTGATCATCGGCATCAAAGAGATGTGCCACGGTGGAAGCATTGCTCGAACATCCCAAATCCTTAAACAACAGGGCGTAAAACAAGGCAGAACGATCGGACTTCGAAAGCTGCAGGCCATCGGCAAGTCTCATGCCGATGATGCAAGACCGCATGCAATGGCCCCGAGGATGCCCTTGGGTAATATCCAATGCTACCGAAAACGCCGCGCTGATTTCCGACAACCGAATGATAGGCGCGGGCACGAGCCTTTGGGTCGTTGGCTGGTTGCGGATTGTCTGCTGTTGGATATCTCCTAGGGTATTTGGGAGCGTCATCGCCATGGAGTGCACCTAAGTATTCAGAAGGAAACACATGTACGTGGGTGTACCACTGATTTTTGGCTTTGTTAACAAAACGTAAAGATAATTATTTAGGTGGAGAACGGTGACGATTCCGTTTTTGATGCAGCACCGGCCGTGATGACCCTCTTAACCCGCGTCTGGGGACGGTATTCCGCGGAACTGAGAATGCCGAAGAAGCCGCTGTCGGGTCTATTTTTCGGGGGGTTGTGCGTTACTGCTACGGGCTTCGCAGCGGGGTGAGCCAAACATGTCGATGTTTGGTGAAGCACATCACCGGCATGCACCAGCAGCCTTATAATATTCGTCCCGTGGTGCAGCGGTCTCGAACCTAACCGGCAGGAATTGCGCCTTTTCGCAACGAAGTGGAACGGAAAGCCGCAATCTCAACCGAGAGACGTTCGCGTCGCTCTGCGCATCGCGGTCAATGACACGCTGCATTTCCTGATCACCGTTCGACATCTCCTGAACCTACCACTCACTCTGCGGGGGTTCTCGGCGCTACTCACATACCTGCTTTTGCCCGCCAGAATGCATGTTTCAACTTCAACCATGCCGGTTGCAGGAACCAAAGTCTGAACTGACAAATCACAGTCGCATGCAGCTTTGCTAAGCCCCATTTGGAGGGCGGTGACTTGTCAACGCGCATCTATCCTCCACGCGGCCCGAAATGAGTCCGGCGAGCGGAGCGGACTGAGCCCAATGTACCTCGTTTTGTACCGGCAAGCTGACGCATGCCGCTCACCAATTGTCTCACTTATTACTGCGCGGAGTATAAAATGAGGCAAACCCGCGATGGCGATGCATCGCGCTTATTTTTGCTCGTGTGTTTCTTCTTCGCCGTCTTCTCCATCGTGATGATCATCCATTGCTTCATCAGTATCTTCATCTTCATCAGTATCTTGCTCAAATTCATAATGGACGTCGCCTTTTTCGTCTTCTATCCCGTTGTGTTCGTGGCGACCACGGTCGTTCATCGAATGCTGACGTTGCTGGATCAAGTGGGTAAGATCAGCCATCTGCTCACTGAGCTTGTGCATGTCGCGACGCAGTTGTTCAATCTGCTCATGCAGTTCACGCAATGGTGGTGTGGCTTGACCGCTGGGGGCGATTCCGTCCCGCCGCTGATCTGTCTGATGTTGTGATTGCTGATTCTGGTGTTGCCGGCGTTCCCGCATTGCTAATTCTGTCCGCTCGCGCTCTTCCCGTTGCATCCGTGCTTGTTTCTCTCCAAGTTCGCGCTCAAGTTGTCCGGCGCGTTCACGCAGGCCATGTGCAACATCCGGCAACCCAGCTTGGAGGATACGTTCAGCGGATTCAATGAGCGCCGCAATTCGTCTGCGATCTTCTGCGAATGGTCCTTCAGGATTGTGAACTTCAGGGTGATGCATTAGTGAGCCTTGCCCTTGGTGCTGCGGCTCAGGACTTTCCATTCGCATTCCGGGCGGTCGAGAATTTCCCGGTCCAAAATGTGGGTTTCCAAAATTTGGCGGTCCGTTTGGCCGGCCAGAATTTTGGTTTGGCCCATTTGGCGGTCCTCCGACTGGTGGCTGTCCACCAAATGAGATACCAAAACGTGGTTGTCCCGGATGTTGAGGTCCCTCCGAACCTTGCTGTGCGTCAGCGGCAATTGCGAACACGGCGACTTCCACTTTGCTCTGAACTCCCGGGAAGTAATTCTCCAAGGTGTGCTGCAAACTCGCGGCAAAGTCCTTTGCTTGTGAATCAAGCTGTTTGGGTGACGAAGTCTCAACACCGTCCGTGCGCAACAGGATGTTGATCCCCTGCCCACTGTCATCAGGGACTGCTGTTTCCTGAGCAAAGCCTTGACCACCGGACGCAAATAACGCGACTCCAAGCCCGATCATAAGTGATTTTTGAAATCTCGTCATAATATTGTGCTCCACAAAAGTCGATACGGCAGGCCTTGAGTCGCTGGAGTCTGTCTGCAGAGATGGCGTTCGTAAAGATGAAGTTGCCTATTTATCGCGCAGAAGCCCATGTTCCTGCATTTTAGGTGTGTTTATTCGGGTTCATCACGATTCCTCGCGCCGCGGCGTCATCAGTGATACTGCGATCAACGTCAAAAAACCAAGTGGAATGGTGACAATCCCGGGCTGGCTGAATGGCACAATGGCGGGAGTCTTCAGGAGATCAAGACCGTAGACTTTTTCGAAGGCTTCGGCACTCAACAGAATCCAGCCGAGTGACGAAACCATGCCAACGACAATCGCCGTGATGATCCCTTGGCGTGTCACGCGAGACCAGAACAAAATCATGACCAAGGATGGCAGATTTGCCGAGGCTGCGACACTGAAGGCCCAGCCCACAAGAAAGCTCACGTTCATGTCCTTAAATAGAATCCCGAGCACAATCGCAATCGCGCCCACCACCACAGACGATATTTTTGCAACCCGCACTTTTTCATCATCGCTCATCTGAAAACCAAACGCACTGCCCATAAGATCGTGGGCCACCGCCCCTGCCGAGGCCAAAATGAGTCCGCTCACGGTGCCGAGGACAGTCGTGAATGCAATCGCCGAAATCGCCGCGAACAACCAAGTGTTCATGCTTTTCGCGAGCAACGGAGCGGCCATGTTGTCGTCGGACAAATCCAAGGCACCGCTCGTCATGGCTCCTAACCCAAGGTAAAGCGTCAGGACGTAGAAGAATCCGATACTAGCAATCCCGACAATCGTGCTGCGGCGTGCGCTGCTTTCATCTTTCACGGTGTAGTAGCGAATCAGAATATGCGGCAACGACGCAGTGCCACAGAACAACGCCAACATCAGCGACAAAAAATTAATTTTGTCTGAAAACTTGTCGCTCCGAATTCCCTTGAAGATGGGGTTTTCACCCGGCCGCAGAATCTGGGACCCAGGCGTAATTTTCTGGAAGTACACTGTCGTCTCAGACTTGTCCGCGTGCAAGATTTTCTCATTCTTCCACAGCACGACCTCGCTTTGTTGCAGGATGCTGAAGAATTCAAGAGGCGACACGGGGCCGGTTTCCGACTTGCCCTCTGGCAATGATTTGAGATAGCCAATCGGATGGAGCACGGCCTGATCTGGCCCTGTTCCTTTCGGAAGTCCGTTAATTAAACGTCCGCCGTTCGGAAGTTTTGTCACAGTCTGAGCTTCCGTCAATGTCAATAGATCGCCTTCCGTGGCCGGTTTGACGACGTGAAAGAGAGTCGTGTGTTGCATCTCACGATCCAACAGATGCACATACGACTGCTTAGTCTTTTCCCAGCCATCCGGGATTGGCAGGACTTCAACGTTGTTCAGTCCGCCAAGCGTTCCATCATTGTTTTTCAAGTCGTCAACGGTGACCGTGAGCGTGCGAAATTCGTAGCCATCGTTGCCGCCTTTTTCGACCTTAAAGCCCTTCTGCAAAATCATCCACGTCAGAATGGCGCTGAAAAAAACCAGCAGCGTGCCTTTGAGAAACTGGACCCATGTTGTAGAGACCATGCCAGCCGTGACGACGATCATGATGACGATGGTCCCTACCAGAACCACACCCGCCCAATGTGGCAATGCCAGCAAAGGCTGCACTAACACACCGGCACCGACCATCTGAGGAATCAGATAAAAAATACTCACCGCCAGCGTGCTGATCCCAGCCGCGAGCTTGATTCCCCGCGAATTAAACTTCGAATCCAAGGCGTCTGCAAATGTGAAACGTCCCAGCCGCTTCATTGGTTCGGCGATCACAAACAGGGCTACGATCCAGCCCGCAAGATAACCGATGGAATACAGAAATCCGTCATATCCGTAGAATGCAATCATCCCGCAAATGCCAAGAAACGAGGCCGCAGACAGGTAATCACCAGCGAAGGCAATTCCGTTGACGAACCATGGGATTTGTCCGTGCGCCGCAAAAAAACCTTCGGATGACTTCGCCTTCCGCCCTAGCCAAAAACTTAGGCCAAGCGTGAAGCCCACGAAGATTGAAAAGAAGATCACGGCTTTCCAAGAAAGTTCGTGAATCATGCGCGGGGCTCCTTATTTTGCGGCGCAGATTTTTCGCGGCACAGGAAGCCGTAGAGGCCCGAGAGCAGAATGGCTCCGATGATCAGCCCAAATCCGTAAAGCACGGCGATGTTCAGACCCGCGATCGGTGTAGCCTCCATCTGGTGAGGCGCAAACGCATTGAGAAATACGAACCCTCCATACACGATCAGATAGATCGTGAATAAAATGAGTCCGATCCTAGAATTCCGGGATTGCATGCATGATCTTTCGATTCGATAGTCATAAATCGGATGATGGAACATGCGGAGCGCAAGCCCACCAGAAGAGTGAAATGGTGGCCTGCGCTGGCCCACCCTCCAAGTTCGCAGATTCAAAGCTACGTTAGACTCCAGCCTTTGCGGTACGCGCGTTGAATGTACTGGTCAGCTTCAGGAGCATTGGTGGCGCGCATTTCTGTGGCGTTCCATTCCAGTTTTTTGCCGACGCGATACGCGACATTACCCAGATGATTGGCTTCCGTCAGCCAGCCCGCGTATTCAAAGTTGCATGTGGTTGGATCGCCTGTTTTGCAGGCGTGAATCCATTCCTGATGATGCCCCAATGAAGCCGGAATAAACGGTTCTGGAGGTTTGAAGTCTTTGAAGTTTTCTTCCGGCAATAGTTTGTAGCGCCCATAATCCGAGACCAGCATTCCCTTGTCACCGATGAACAACACGCCGCTTTCCCAATCCGCGATGCTGGCCGAAGCGGGAATCTCCGGACGATGCGTGCCCTGATACCAAGTCAACGCGACTTCCGGTTGATCCCCTTCCGCTGCGTATTCATAACGCGCGTGCATGGATGCCGGAGCGAGCTCCTTGTGCGCCGGACCACCGAATGCTTCAATGGTTTTTGGGGCTTTCAGTTTCAATGCCCAAAACGGCAGATCAACCCAGTGACTTCCCAGATCAGACATCGTCCCGTTACCGAAGTCCCACCAGCGATACCACTTTGGACCCGGGAAATAGACGTTGCTATAAGGTCGTGCCGGAGCAGGTCCCACCCATAGATCCCAATCCAGTTCCGGCGGAATCGGATCTGCGTTTGCCGGGCGATCCTGCACCGACACGATATCCCCGTGCGCCTTGGATTCTTCCTGCGATTGCAATCCCCAAGCTCGCCCGACCCACACATGGCATTCGGAAACTTTTCCGATCGCCCCGGTCTGAATAAGTTCCACGACGCGGCGATAATTGTTTTCGGCATGAATCTGGGTGCCCATCTGAGTCGCCACGCCAGCGGTTGCGGCCGCTTCGCGAATTCGGCGGGCTTCATAAATACTGTGCGTCAGCGGTTTTTCGCAGTACACATGCTTGCCCAGTTGCAGCGCGGGGAGCGTCGCGAAGGCATGCGTGTGTTCGCACGTACTCACCACCACTGCATCGAATTCCTGCGGATGATCAAAGACGCGGCGGAAATCCGTGTTTCTGCGGGCTTTTGTGTGCTGTTCAGCCGCTTTATGCAGGTTATTGGCGTTCACATCACAGAGCGCTGCGATATGTTCCGATGACACCGATTGCAGATTGCTGCCTCCCCGCCCGCCGCAACCAATCACGGCGATGCGAAGTTTTTCCTGAGTGGCTGGAGCGGCTGGCAGGCCGCTCACATACAGGGCTGCGGCCATGGCGGAAGTCGATTGCATGAACGCACGGCGCGTGGAATTAACGGACGGATTCACGGAAGGGGACTCCTGAAGGAATTGGATTGAGTCGAATCGCAGGATACCGGACTTCTGCGATTGTGAACCCCAATGCCGTGCAATGCAACCGAAACGGGCAGACGAGCCCACGACCGGCCAATTATTGACGATGGGCGATCTGCAGGGTGTGACAAGCAACGCGCAGGCACCTCGAATCACAGACATGGTGTGCCTGCGCTGCCGCTTGTCACACCCTCCGAATTCACCAACTGGCCAGCCGTGGGTACGAATCGCCGACACACGAGTCAGTTTACGGCACTTCGTGTTGGTTGTAGATTCCGATTCTCACGGTTCCGAAATCCCAAGATCCCTGCTGATCTTGCGTACCAGAAAGTCGTTGACCTCGCGATGAAGTGGCACGGCAGATGTCTGTTCATTCGCAGGGTTGAAGTACAGAGAATGTTTTGCGCCCTCACGCAGCAGTTCGCACCCGTGTCGTTCAAGGTGCTGAATCAAATCTCTCCGCTCCATGGTGATGTCAGATCGAAAGGCTCTCTCGAAACTTCTTTGCCGACAATTGAGCGTTCTGCAAGTTCACGATTCGCTTCAAGCACCATGTAGACAGCTTCTTTCAGATTCTCTCGCGCCTCGTCAAGCGTGTCACCCTGCGTATTTGCTCCCGGCAATTCTTCAACGAATCCGATGTATCCTTCCGGCACAGCCATGAATACGGCAGTCATTTTCATCACGTTTTCTCCTTCATCAGTGCACCGCAATTGCGAGGGATGCCAGAGAGTTTATCGGTTGACGATGATCTTGTCACCAGGCTTTTTCGAGTCGGGACGATGCCTGCTCGGGTGATTGCTTGGTTCAGATCACAAAACATGGAGCCTTTTTCAGTGGTGCGATCCCGAAAGCTCACCGAGTCGCCAGCGCGCGAAGAAACCTTATACCGGTCGCCTGTGGAACTGGCCGTTCTTCATGACGGCGAGAAGGTTGTTTCGATCAAGCAGTACTTTCGGATCATCAAGCGGGTTACCTGCGACCAACAGCAGATCGGCAAAGAACCCTGGTTGAATCTGTCCCAACTCATGGGGTAAATCCATGGCGGCTCCCCCGTGCTTAGTCATCGTGATCAGTGCTTCCATTGGTGTGAAGTCGCAGTAGCGGATGAGATGATCAAGGTCACGGGCGTTCTCGCCATGAGGCGTGACGAAGAAGCCATAGTCGCCACCACCTAGGATGCGAATGCCGCGTTTCTTCAACTCTTTGAGTCCCTTTGCCGCTCCTGCCAGTTCCTCGCGAAAACCGAACTCGAGGACTTGCGCCTCTGTGAACCACTTTTCCCCTGCATACGACGCCGTCGCCGTGAAGCCGATATTGGGACTCACGAACACCCAGTCCTTGTTGGCTTCGAGGAGATCGATTGCTTCTTCGTCGGCGAAGTTGGCATGGTAGATCACTTTCACCCCGTGCTTCACCGCAAGCTTGACCGAATCTGCACTGCGACAGTGAGCACTCATTCGCTTGCCGTGCGCGTGCACAACTTCTGCAGCGGCGGCGATTTCGGCTTCGCTCATCACCGTTGTGTGCGACGGAGCGTGTGGCACAAACGTGTCGCCGGAAATGACGAGCTTGATGATATCCACACCTTCGCGAATAAGTTCGCGTGTGGTTCGCCGAAATTCCTCTGGCCCATCGAGAGTGATCGCCATCGACGACATCTGAGGCATATGCAGCGATCGCATATCGCCTAGGCCACCCGTGACCGTCAGCCATGGACTTGCTGCCAGCAAACGCGGACCGGGAATCTCACCCTTGTTGATCGCATTGCGAATGACAACATCGGTTCGAGGTTTCGCCGACGCCGCACTGATGCAACTGGTGATGCCACAGTCGAGGTACAGCCGCGCGTTGCGCACGGCGATCAGCGTCGTCTCCTCCGGCGGAATCATCCCGATCTGGACAAGGTCCGCCGCATCGTCGATGCTCAGATGCGCGTGCGATTCGATCAACCCTGGCATGAGCGTTGCCCCGCGGCCATCGATCACATCCACGCCTTCGCGCGACAAGCGTTGAGGCTCAAGAACGACAGCCGCGATATGTGTTGCCTCCACGAGCACTTCACCAGAATACGGTTCGGCCCCGGTGCAATCGAGAATCCTGACATCCGTAAAGAGTGTTCCAGCCATGGTTAATCCTCAGAAATCGGGAATGAACTTAAGTTGAAGCTCCACACTCTCAGATAAGGCGACACACTGTGGTCACGCCCCTGAGATGTCTACCACAAATGTATTCCTCGGATAAGTGTGAAGCAAGTAGGGTGTGTGCAGCGCAGCGAAACACACCACGTGCGCATGATAATTCATGTGACACCGGGCACAATGCGACAGAAATCGGTGCGTTCCATGCACCCTACCACGCGCACAAACTCTCCACATATGCCGCAGAACCGTCGCGCAGCCAGCCGTCGAGTTGGGCGGGGTCTTTGAGTTGCTGGCCACGGAGAGTGGGGACGACGAGGAATGAACAATTCACGTCGGAGAGGGCTGTCATGTCGCCCCAGAGTTTCTCGAACTGCGACACCGGGAACACGTCTTCCTGTCCGTGGCCCCAGCGTTTCTTGACGTCCTTGAGCGTGATATAAGTCGGCATGCGGCGGCCGAGATCACGGATGGCGACGGCGATCGCTTTTGGATCTGACAGGGCTGCGCGCTCAAGGCCGAAGACGGACAGCAGGCGGTCGATGTCGATCCATGTGGTGAGTGAGTTGTACCACGACAACTGAAATTCATCTTCTTCCCTCGGCATCGCGAGACCTTCCACGAGACGGACTCGGCCATCGACTTTTGCCAATCCGCCGCCGCGATCTTCTAACCGACGGCTGATCACTTCGAATGACAGATCGGCATTGGACTGAATGTGCAAGCCGAGGCAGCCGGCGTCGATGTTGGCTCCGAGCGTATCGATATTGTGGAGCATCAGATATTTCAACTGCGGTCGATCCGTCAGCATCTGTCGCAGCGTCCCGTTTCGCAGCATGTTGGGGACTTCATACCAATGGCCGACCGGGTGCATACACTGTGAAGACAGATTGTCGGTGTAGTCCGACGCTTCTCCGGCGGTGCGTGCCCAGTTCATCAATGCGGACCGGAGACTGATCCGCACTTTTTCTTTCTGCTGATCGAGGACCTGCTGAGCAACTTCTTCCCAGGTAAACTGCAGATCACGCAGTGTCGGAACCATGCGGAGGCCGACAGACGTTCCGCGCGAGACGCGGAAAATGGAATCCTGCCTCGGAGAGTCGGGCAACTTTGAGTTAAGCCTTTCGACAGCGTCACGAATTGGACGATCCGTCAGATAACCGGATGAGACGACATGCAGCGGTGAGATCCCGAATTCTTTGCCAACCTGACGCGTCTTTGCAAAATGAATATCTAAGAACGAGCGCCATTGACCGCCCATTTTGCAGAACGGATTCAGGGCCTTTACGACACCGGCCCCTTGAGTCCAACGGCTGCCGACGCCCGCAGCCAGTGAGACTACGGCCACTTCACCATTCGCAATCGCGGCACGGCCAAGTTCAATCGCTGATGAAGAAATATGGCGGCGGGCTTCGATGACGTCTTCTGCGGAAACATCTTCGATGGTGACAGATGCCGGCAGTCGATTTTGAGACATTCCGAGACGACCGGATCGCAGGTCTTCACGCAGTTGCTCGTGCGCAATCGGGTCGAATCCATTTTCACGCAGCAGATCTTCCAGACGCGCCGACTGCTGCGACTCTTTTGACGTGGAAGGCAGAATTCGCTGAATCAGTCGTGATGCCAGATTGTCACCACCGACGGAATCGCGGCACTCATTGCCGACGCGCTCCAGTTCGCTGCGCTGCATCGGCGTGAGTTGCTGCAAGCCTCGGCGCAGCCAGTCTGGAACCATCAGCGCATGATAGCCCTGCGGAAGACTTCCGTCATGACGCAGTTCGGCGCACGTGCCGTTGTCGTTGATGGCAAAGTCGTAAACAACAGGGTCCATTGCAAAGGGCACGCTGGCTTCCATGCTGCGTTTGACGCCCAGCATCATCGGCTGCAGCCAGCCCTGAGCTTCCGCGCAGATCGCGGGGTCGAAGATGAATCCCATACCGCCGCCCGCCATGCCGCCGAGCATCCAGAACCCATAAAATTGTGGACCATACTTTGCTTGGCATTCCTGAATCAGGCTTTCGGTATATGCGTTGCTGCACCACGGAATGATGGCCTGCAACGGTTCGTCAAAGTTGCGTTGCGTCGCGCGGCCGATGCCCGGGATGTCACCCATCTTGAGCGATGTTGTGATCTGCTCCAGCAGACCAATGGCATCCTGCCGTGCGGCCCATTCATGTCCGCAACGTAGCAGATATTTTTCGGTGACCATTTCCAGAATGGGCCCGACGTTCTGCGCCATGCCGCCGTGGACGAGCACCAGACTGTCCTGCAGTCGACGCCGAGTTTCATCGCTGATTTCTTTTTGAGTGAACACATGATGCTGTGGCATCAGACGACCACGGCTCACGCCGTATTCCGGATCATCTGGACCGGCTGTACACCCCTGAATCAGTTTGATGCCTGGCCACACTCCGCCGGAATCTTGCCATCCGCCACCCGATCCGCCAATCCATTCTCCCAGAATCGCACGAGCTGCCACGATGCGGCGATCGGATTCTTCAAGTTGTCCGCTCAGTGCAGAAACCTGGCTCGTCGCCCGCATGCACATCGAGATCAGAGATCCCAGCAGGTTAGTCGAGACAGCGAGTCGCGAACCTTTGGGGATATCGTTGACTCGACTGGCGATTTCCAAGCCTAGCCCCGGACCGATCATCCGCGAAAAGACGTCCGCGATTTTACCGCCGCAACCTTCCATGCCGGGCGGAATTATCCCGGCAGCAATCACCGCACCTTTAATGAGGCCAAGATAGTCGCGCGCGAAGTCGAACACTTCATTGATGTCATGGATTTCGACTTTGGCATCGAGATCAATGCTGATCAGGCGTAACACCGGTTCGTCAATGACGCGGAGACTGCAATCGATCGGCGGTTCCGGTTTCTGGTGGCGACCTCGCACAGCCAGATCAATCGACGCATTGATGACCTTCGCGCCTTCGGGATAATCCA
>Ga0209553_1000196_pt1 | contig 31442 bp, 31 predicted proteins | sample LauGreFBDMM110DN_2_FD_188217 | JGI IMG/M metagenome (GOLD analysis project Ga0209553, IMG submission 188217) | Freshwater lake microbial communities from Lake Michigan, USA - Fa13.BD.MM110.DN (SPAdes) (version 2) | ecosystem: Environmental > Aquatic > Freshwater > Lake | place: Lake Michigan...
GCACTTGGGTTCACGCCGCGTGTGGATTTCACCGAGCACCGTTCAGCCGGATTCCGCATGGGTCAGTCTGCAGGCTCGGAACTTCCTGATGGTCGCAGAAGATATGGGCCTCACGCCTAAGTACGTAATGCGTGACAACGATGCGAAGTTCAGCGGACAATTCGACGAGGTATTCAAGACCAGCGGGGTTCAGATCAAACGCACGGTTCCGATGTCACCGAAGCTGCGGGCTGATGTCGAGCGATTTATCGAGACGCTCAAGTTCGAATATCTGAACAAATTCATCATCGTCGCCGAAAAGCATCTGGATTACATCTGCCGAATCTGGAGCCGCCACTCCAACGAAGAACGACCGCACTCCTCCCGTGATCGATCACTTGCCACCTACTTTCACGGCACCGCCAGACGAAGCAACTTCAATCCGCATCAACGACATCGTCTACCCCGACTGTAATTCCCTGAGCCATTCGCCTCCGAAATCTCACATCGACTTGCTTGACGCGGCCCCAAACCATTAATCAGGAACTCATCGTCCCGCGTTACTGGTCACCTAAATCCCCTGATTTCCACCCCACTTTTGCAACTCAGACTTTTCTTACCGCGCGTCTGGGAACGGTGATCTGGGTTCACGAACTGCGACCTTATGTTGTCCTAGCTAGTATTATGATGCGCTGTGTTCGAAGTGGTGCAGAATCTGCAACTGTTCGGGTAGATCTGGATTGCCGGTCTGCTCCTGTTTCTGCCGCCCGAGTCGATTTCGAGCTGGCTGGCGTCGTGGATCTGAAAGGCCACGAATGCCCTGTTGATCAGCACAATCGCAGCGTTTTACCGTCAATACGCTGGCTACGCGGGCAGGATTGCGTTGTGGAAAATGTCCTGGACGTCATCGCAATCGTGGAGCAATTGCATGAACTTTTCAAACAGCGGTACATCGTCCGGGCTGATTTCTTTGCTAGCCTGAGGATGGAACGTGATTTCCTGAACCTGCAGTTCTATTCCGGGAAACGCTTCCAGTAACGCTGTCTTGGCTTTGAAAAACTCACCGGCGGGTGCGAACAAAGTCACGTGGCCATTCTCACACTCGACATCATCGACATTGATGTCGGCATCCAGCATGGCTTCTAATACCTGATCGCCGTTGTCGCCCTTGAAGGACAGCACTGCTAGGTGGTCGAACAAATGCGCGACCGAACCCGCCGGTCCCAGTTTCGCGTTCGTCCTGTTGAAACAATTTCGAACCTCGGTGATGGTGCGGTTATTGTTATCGGTCAGGCAATCGACGATGACTGAGCAGCCGCCGGGAGCGAACCCTTCGTAGCGGACGGTGACAAAGTCTTCGCCGCCCACACCATTGGCTTTTTCGATCGCCTTTTCAATGACGTGACTGGGGACCTGATCGCGTTTCGCTCTTTCAATCAGGTTCCGGAGAGCCGGATTGTTTTCCGGGTCCGGTACGCCGTTCTTGGCGACCACATACAACTGCTTGCCGTATTTGGCATAAAGCTTGGACTTTTGACCAGCGGTCTTGAATATCGACGCTTTGCGGTTTTCGAAACTTCTTCCCATTGCGGTTGTCACTTGCCTTGTTACAAATTGCGTAGCCGAATTCATGGGAATTCTGGCACCCACAGAATTCTGACGAATTCCGCTACAACAGAACTGTGATTTAGGATAATCCAACGCCTGCGCGAGACGCTGCGCACGACATCGTAGCAAATAGCGTCTCGACTGCCGCTGCCACGGCAAATATTTGCCTCGATTGGCATGTCGAAGACCAGACGCGGGGAGTTCAGGCGTTTCAGATTGCGTTTCGCCCAATGAATATCTTGGTCATGGGTGAATTGCGAGTGTCGCGCTGTCACCGATGGATGGGTCGACGTATTGATGTGGCCGAAGTCAAGTGGTCAGAATCACGGGACGATGACCGAGCGGGACAACCTTGAAGGCCGCCAGCGGGCGACTCGTCCGTCCGATCCAGCAGCCCATCCGGTGGCTGGCGACACGAATGACATCGTGTGAAATCCGACGTGGGAAACTCCGGACCACGATTCACCTCCGTCTGTGGACTGATCTGTCCCAGATGGCCCGGTGGTGATTAGAAGCGTGTTGCCGTCGTCGTGTAACATGGAAACGACAGCAGATCGAAAGCCGTCGGGGTGAGATGTCTTCGGGAGTCGCCACGAGCGGCCAGTATCATCACTGATCGCCACATTGTCTGTGTTCTGCTCCGGCTTCAGATAGTCGCCACCGACAACAATCAACCGCGGAGACTCGGGGGTGATCTCGGTGATCGAAAAGATGCCGGCGGAGTGACCGGCAAGGATCGGTACGGTCACGTACTGCCACTCCAACCCGGAATTCGTGGTGATCACAACCGCTGCGTGATGTGGTTCAGTTGATTTTACATCGGTACCACCCAGTCCAATACCACCCAGTCCAATAAACACGGTCTTTTCGTTTGGGCACAGGATATGTGTCCCGCTGGCGGCGAACGCAGCGACTCCGCCAGCAACTGAGGGCGAACTTGCAGACGGTAATTGTCGCCATGTCTTGCCCGCATCGGCAGTTGTGAGCAGGTGAATTTTTCCATTGATTGGGTCGCCCATCAGCCATCCGTGTTTTCCGGTTTGGTCGAAGGACATGCCGTCGAAAAATGCGACCGGGTTCGGATGCTCGTAAACCACGGTCCACGATGTTCCGCCATCCTCGGTTCGATACAAACGATCAACATCTCCGGCGCTCATGATGACCGCTGTCGATTCATCCCATGCCTGAAGATCTCTAAAATCTGCGGCCTCAGCGTCCGACGGCCCGACGGCCTGCCAGGATTGTCCACCATCGGTTGTTAGGATCACAGTGCCTCTTGCACCGCTGGCCCAACAGCAGGTTTCACTTACCGCACACAGGCCCCGCAGGCTGGTGGCGACGCCGGCATTCTGAAGTTCCCAGACATCCTCCTGCGCCATGGCGGCAGCCGGGCATGCGATGAATCCAATGGTCAGAAAAAGAGTTGGCAGTTTCATAGGTCAATGTTTCTCCGCTCGTGTCATGTGATTTATGGCCGCAGCCCCTTCATGCGACGCCACATGCAGGGCCGTCGGATAGTTTTCGATGATTCCCGTGGCACCCGTGCCGGCGATCCATGCCCCAGATTCACCAGCTTCAGTCGGCAGCATCGCGTTGCCGCAGGCGGACAATAACGAATCATTAACGGTCTTGTAGAACGTCGATGACACAATTAAAAAATGAATTCGGATATGGTGCATGGTGTCCGCAAAGATGTGGAATGTTTCAGGCATGGGTTCAGTGTTCGATGGAGGATAGAACCGGAACTAGCGACTCAATATCTTGGCGTTTTCTGGGGAGATGGAGTGTAACGCAGTTCCAGCTCAAAGCCGTGGGGACGCAATAGTCCGGAGACAGTCACAATAGCTCGAGGCGCAATAACGTCGACCGTAATCGCCTGATACGCGCCTCACGCCGACTGCCAAAACCAAAGAAGTTCGTAGCGAAAAAGCATGCGTCAAACAAACAGTCTGCGAAGTAAAACGCCTGCCCCTTGGGCTCTCAATTTCTGAGGTCCGGCGGATTTTGGAACAGTGTGCGGAAGGCCGTTTGGCGCGGCTGATAAGCAAGCTATTTTACAGCACCGGGACGCGATTGTGGATATGTTTCGTCGCCACATCAAATAGGGTTCGACTTGAAGACGCAATTGAGGCGGTAAGGGGGCGGAACATTTTGGAGACCAATGATTTGGGCTGATCCTGTAATAAGCGACGAATCTTTAGCAGATGGCGTTTTGTCGCCACTTTGGCTTTTTTACGACTCGATACACAGGCATCTGACGTGGACGACGAAGCCCGGGTCGGGTACGTTTGACAGTGAAGCACTTCATGAATGACATGACACCGGATAAAAGTGAACGTCAACGTTCGTTGCTCAATAAAAATGTAATCACGTCGGCGATATCCTGTTGAGACAGCGCGGTGGCGAGGCCATTGGGCATGGGAGAGACACTCGACGGCACAATTTCGGCAATGTCGGCGCGTGAAATGTGATGTGTCTTCTGAGCATCAACCGAGACGACGATTTCTTGACCAGTTTCACTTGTCACAATGCCACTCACGACGCGGCCGTCATTGAGTTCCACCGAGACTGATTCATAGCCCCGCACAATACTAATGCTAGGGAACATCATCGCTTCCAGCAGATCGCGGCGATTTCGTGCACGTCCGATGCTGGTGAGATCCGGCCCCAACCGTCCGCCGCCGTAGCCAAGTTTGTGACACGCATTGCAGGCCGCTTTCTTGCTCATAAAGACTTCATGTCCGCGGCGCAAGTCACCTTCCGGCAAAGTTGTCAGCATCGTTTCCAGCATCGCTGTTTGTTCTTCCAGACTGGCATTCAGGAGGCGTTGCAGCTTGTGGCCTTCGGTCTGTACTGATTCCGGATATTTCTTCAGGAGCTGCGTGATCAGGTCCGCGCGCAGGCCGCGCAGGCCCTTGGAATCGGTGAGTGTTCCCAGCAACTTCATCCCGAAGTCTGTGGAACCGTCATGTTCGAACGCCGGGAGTAGCCGAGGCAGATCCATTGGGCCAACCTGTTTGGCTGCGGCCAAAAGTACGGGCAACTGCTCCGTTGTCAGGTCCGCGGAAGCCAGACAATTGCAGGCGGTTGTACGATCATGCAGGGCCTGTTCGTCATCGATCAGTGCCAGCAGAAGTTGGAATGTGCTTTCATCTAACGCGCGACCGAGACCGGCAGCGCTCAATGCCGCGAGCCGAATTTCTGCAGGCAAAGTTGTCCGTGCAGCAACGCGCGCCAGCGTTTGCTGTAAGTCAGGATGACCTTCTGTTGGTTGTGGTAGACTGCGAACTGCGGCGACAATCGCGGCCACGCCGGAGTCATGCGCTAGTTCGAGTTGACGGTTGAGGGCATCAAGCCATCCAGCAGGCGATGCCGAAAGTGTGGTGCGTGCAATCGCAGTGAGACACAAATCCATCGCTGGATCGTGGTCTGCAGCCACATGTCGCAGCAGGAGCGTCTGGATTTCCGGCGCGTCAGCCAATGATGCAAGCAGATCAATCATAAGTTCCGTATCTTCAAGTGAAAACTGGTCTAAAGATGTGAGTCGCTGGTCAAAATATCCAGCGAGAGATTCACCCCAGTCGGCATGATGCCGTACGATCCAGACGGCCGTTGCGCGCAGGGCCGCATCGCCCGCATTCATGCGTGACAGCACGTCATCGGCCGTCAGACGGCCATCTTGCATTTGATCGAGGGCGACCAAAGCCGCACGTTGAATTTTTGGAGATGCCGATGTGAGACCCGGTCGAATTTGGGCGGGTGCCGCGATTTCAATCAGAGCATAGATGCAGGCGTGTTCGCGAATGCGTTCCGCGGCGTTGGCAGGAGCCCCAGAAGCATCTGGCCCCATGGATGTGAGGGAGTCGGCAATTTCTAGGATCACCGCCACACTCGTTGGTTCGCCAATTCGCCCAATAGCTTCCATTGCCGCGCGGGCCGGCCCTGCATCGTCAGCGCCTGCAATTTGCAGCAACTGGGGTAAAGCATTCTTATCGCGCCACAGCCCGGCAGTGTGGGCTGCCGCCTGGCGTACGGTCACGTCTTCGTCCCTCAATGCAACGGCAACTGGCTCGCGAGCGGCATCCGCATCAATCCCAGCCAAGGCCCAGACAGCGCGACCACGAACGATGGAGGAAGCGTGTTGTGTCGTGATGGCTGCGAGGGGAGCCACGGCGTCCGCTCCGCAAGCTCTCAGCAGTGCGGTGGCTCGTCGCTGAACAAAAAGGCGATTGTCCGAGAGCAATGCGGCGAGCGACTTCAGATCGCTCGTGTTCCAGTCTAGCTGCAGTCCCAGCGGATCAATGACGGATTTTGCATCATGCCTGCGGACGCGATAAATGCCGCCTAGCACATCGGGTTTTGCAAGCTGCGATGTTGGGCAGCAGACTTTGTACCAGCCGCCGGTATCAACGATCAATAGGCTTCCGTCCGCATCTTCAAAGACGTCGGTCGGATGAAAATCGGGATGATCGCAGGCCAAAAAATCGGTATCAACCGTGTCAAATGTCGGGCCGTTCGGGATCAGTTCGTGGCGCACAACTTTGTGCAGATTGAAATAACACGCGAACAAGTTGTCGGTCGCGGTGCCATCATACAGGGAATGACTTCCAGCAAGCAGGCCACAAGGAGCTGCCGCGCCTTGGTGATTGAGGACCGGCATTACATCGCCGGTCATCGCATGCTCGTAAATGGAATCATGTTTTTTGCCGTACACGCCACCGTAGATCGCATGAATCAGACCATCGCGGTGACCGGCTTCAGGGTGTTGGAAAAACGTACAGCTGAGGAATCGTTCGCCGTTGGAATGGAATGCCACGTTCACTGGATTGTCCATGCCACCGGTGAGGACAACCTCCATTTCAGAACCATCAGGTCGCGCCCGAAAAATATGAGACGAATGCGTCACAAACTGCGATTTATTGGCGAGGGCATGCCTCTGCTCCGCAAACGCACCTTTGCACCAATAGATGCGACCGTCGCGGCCAAGATACGGGCCATGTAGATCATTGCCGCAGCCGGTGAGCGTCGTACCGTCGAACCACACTTCGCGTTTGTCGGCTTGACCGTCGTCATCCGCATCTGTGAACTTCCAGATCTCAGGAGGAGCAGCCACGTACAACGAACCGTCGTGCCAAAGACACCCTTCGGGGAACATCAGTTTGTCGGCAAACAGGGTGCTACGATCGTAGATACCGTCGCCATCGACATCTTCGAGGCGGCGAATGCGGTGAGGCTTTGCAGCCAATTGTTGTTCGGCGCGTTCTGTCATTCCTCCAGAATCTGTGACATACATGCGGCCTTTTTCGTCGCGAGCCACAGAAATTGGGCGTCCGACGAGCGCAGGAGCTGCGGCGAGTTCCACTTCAAAGCCATCGGGAACCCGCAACGTCCGCACACCAATGATCGTCTCGCCAGCCTCAACGCAGGGCGAAATCAGGATTCCACTTAAGAGAAGCCCAAGAAACGGTTTCATGAGAATACCTTTGAGAGATTCAATGGTGGCCGTAGTCAGCAGAGGATAACAAATCCACGTTCAATTTCGAATCGTCCGATGTCAGGGAAAAAGACGCCGGACAGTTTAAGCTTAACCAAAGCGCTGACATACTTCGGCAAAACCTGTGGATACGTGGCTTTTACAGTTTGGCCGGCGCAGGGAGACCATACTTCTGAAATATGATGCCGCGCCCATGTCCAGTCTTGAAATTGTTCTTCATCCGCACCCGGCACTCCGCTGGAAATCCAAAGACGTTGCGCGGATCGACGCCGGTCTTCGCGTCATGGTTGAGCAGATGTTCGAATTGATGTACGCCTCACGGGGAATCGGTCTGGCAGCAAATCAGGTGGGTCTGCCATATCGCCTGTTTGTAATCAATGCAGCCGGTGACAAAGACGAAAAGGACCAAGAACTGGTCTTTATCAATCCTCAAATCACCCGCAAGAATGGCAGTGAGACAGACGAAGAAGGCTGTCTGAGTCTGCCTGATGTTTTTGGTCCGGTCACCCGCGCGACAAAAATCATTGTTGATGCCTTTGATCTGAACGGTCAACAATTTGAACTGCAACTGGAAGATTTGCCAGCCCGGGTGGTGCAGCATGAATACGATCATGTGGAAGGCATCATGTTTACCGACCGCGTGGCCTCAGCGGCGCTGCACAAACTGCAGCCACAGATCGAAGATTATGAAGTACAATTCCGCAATCGTCAGAAAGAAGGACTCATCCCATCTGATGAACAGCTTAAGGCGAATTTGCGGGAGTTAGAAAAAGCCCGAACGCTGTAGGCTTGTCAATCTTAATGATTCTTCTGCCGCAGCCGCGCACTCATGTGATTCAGCAAATGCAATTCAGCGATCGATAAAGCGTTCCGACCCTGCGTGTGTAGCTTTTCCAGAACGCAATCCAGTTCGTGGTGTTCACGCTGCTGAAGCTCGCGTTCACGCAAGTCGCGTTCTGATTCCTCGCGATTCTTCCAGCGATCAACCATGCTGCCGGACATTTCAGCGTCATCGACATCGAATTTATCCACATCCGCTGCAGCAAGTCCCGCATCCCAATGGTCGTAATCATTAACGGCTCGCTCAGGTTCCAACGGTTGAAACCACTGCATCGCTTCTTGAACATGAAGCAACAGCAGACATGCCGACAGTGCCACCAGACCGCTAAGGTCAAACACAAATCCAGCCAGCAACCCAAAAATGCTCAACACCAGTCCGGATCGCAAAAGTATGTCACGTGATTCAATTTCGGAACATCGCCGCGACAGAAAATCCTGCAGCACATATCCTGCCGCCAATGGCCGGACAGGAATCATGTTCACGCATCCGATCACCATATTCACAAGGAACACGATTCGTAACGCGAGAATCACCATGCTGTCCGAAGCTAATTCCTGCCAGCAGGTTGCCGGATTGAGCAACGTGAGGATCTCAGTGCGGCTGCCAAGTTGGGAAATTGCAACCACCGCCAGAACAAGATTGACGACGGGCCCAGCAAGACTGACGAGTGCATTTGTCCTGCGAGGTGCGTCGCCGAACAATCCACCTAAGGGCCACAGGATTCGATCGGGACAGAATAATTTCATGCGATGGGTCAGCCACAGGTGAGTGATCTCGTGCAGGCAGACGCTAAGAAACAAAATGGCCGCAAATAACAAAGCGGTCGTCAATGTCTGGACCCGCCACACCACAGCGAGCACGACGATCAGCATGAGCGCACTTAACCGGAGGCGAGTGCCCAGAAATCGACCGAGCGGAACGGAAAGCGAAAAGAGACTGTCAGTGGCATTCATTTTCTAATTCTACAAAGGCGGAGCCACAAGAAAACGCTTGATGTTTCATTTTTGCAACGTCGCTCAACAATTTCCGGAGGCGGTTCAAGATCGCCGGTCCAGATTTTGACACAAACGCTGCTAAACGCGGGGCGATTTTGCTGAATCTGGGTTCTAAGCACTGCTCAGCGGATGACTCAGGCGATTCAGATTGACAATCTATCAACATCACATTGACGACGCTTGTGCTGCGATACCTCCTGCACCGAGCGCACCGGTTGTCCGCAACATTATCGACGAGAGCAATTTATCAATCGAGACTGAAGGCGATCATGCTCGAGGATTAAAGCCAATGAACCATCATCAATAAGGTTCTCGGCCAAGATCCGCTGCCGGATCGGTTGGGCGGATGAGTACGCAGCCGTCGCGGGAATTACTTGCTGTTGATTCTAGCGGTTTCGCGCGACGTTTCTTCCGCATCGGCGTTGGGATTATCGTAGAGTCGCGGGTCAATTTTTGGGCGTTTCATTGCGTCGGCAGTGACTTGTTCAATGCGCAGCAATTGTTCGCCCAGCGTATTAATCCGGCGAGACACGTCGTCGTTGTTCTGTTCGATGCCCCCGGAGACGAGATTGATCACCCCGAGAAACAACAGCATCTGGGCGACGGTTGTGACGAGCCAGCCGGTTGGAGTATATTCGGAATAACCGCCGAAGTGGCCATAGATCACCATTGCCGTTCCAATGGTGAGTCCTAAAACTCCGAGATACGCCAGAAACTGGCCGGTGACGCTGGTCAAATTTGGACGGCGGGGAGCCGTTACTTCGAAATGCGGACCCCGCAAGGAGGCGTCGTGTGCATCGTCGATATAACGTTGTTTTGGACGCGTCTGTGTGCGGCCTCGGCGACCATCAGTCCCGGTTACGTCATCCACGGATTCAGGTGGATCGATGCGCACGCGACGTCCAGATTTTGGCGAATTGGAAAGGATCTTCATTTCCAAGGCAACCGACGAAGCGATTGCAGCGTGCTGCTGCATGGCTGCTACATCCGAAAGATCTTTCTGGCCACCAGGCTGGTCAACTCGAAGTTCTCTGTTCACGTTTTCAGATCCTGTTGAACTGGTGGTGGCGGGCCGCTCCAACTGAAACCGGCGATGCAAAAGCGGCCGGCGCATGGGGCTCCGTAGGATTGTTTTCGGCACTGCAGTGGGCGCAGGTTCGCTGGTGTTAGCCGTTTCTGCCGGTATTTGTGGACTCTGGAGCGAATTGGCGTGGCTCAGTCCCTCTAGCAGAAATGCCGGTGGTAACGATCGCGTAGGCTCTGTCGCATTCGCTGCTTGAGCGGCCGGAGGTCCGTCCGTTCCGATTTCTAGAGTTACGGGGGCAGTGTCGTCTTCAGGGATGCGCATCGGGTCCGCGTTTTGTGATTTGGCTAAATCGATGACCCGTTGCAATTCCTGCGTGATGCCCTTGCCCGTGACTTGTGAACTTGCCACCGTCCTCACGCTGAGGATGTCGATATGAGTTAACTCGGAAAGGTTAACCATGCGCATCGGCTGATGTGCAGCGGGAACCGGGGGAGCTGGGTGAGGTTCCGTTTGTGATATTTCAATCGCGGGTTCCAGAGTTTCCAAAGCCACTTCAGGCAACGCTGCCGAATCGACCAGGATATCGTGAGCATCGCTTAGTGGGATCTCAGGAGCCTCTGTTTCCTGCTGCGTAACCACAGCACTTGCGTCAGAACCCAACGGGCTGACCAACTGCGACCCAGCATCGATGTCCTCGTCCGGATCAGCCAACGCGATACGAGCCCGTGCTTCTTCGAGTGCTTGAGGCGCAACAGGTTCAGCGCGTCGATCGATCGGTTGGGATTCGATGAAGCTGCCAGCACGCTGCTGTTCTTCATCAGCAACTTCAGCTCGCAGAGTTTTTTTCGAAGACGCGGACTCGAGCAGATCTCCCCTCAATAATTGCGGTGGGGCTGAGGACTTGTTAACGGCATCCATCCGAGTGTGAAAAGCATCCAATGATTCAGTCCGGCTGATGCGTTCGAATAGGTCACTGGAATTCCAGCGTTCCAAGATTTCGCGTGCCTGACGAATTGCGTCATTGGGTTTTGTTTCGGAGAGCAAGTCATGTCCGCATCGGGCGCATAGCAGACCACCGGCGTGGCCGGTCGTCCTCGCTGAGACATCCGTGCGACAAAGACTGCACCACATACCTGCGGCATTCCTTTCCTGAGTTTACCACGACAACCAACATCCGTTTCCGGCAAGTTCTATCGTCGATTCTGCTTATTTCACAAGATCAATCCGGCTGCAAGATAGCCGGCGTTTTCGCTAATTTCGCGGGTTGCGTACTCTCGTAAAGCGAATGCGCAATCCAGCGGCAGAATTTGCCGGAACAGGAAGCGTTACGGCAACAATGGAAATTAAGGCCAGTTTGTCCGACAATCTCGAGCGACGCGGTGGTCGTTCTTTCATGGGCCATTCTGGTTGCATGGAACAGCGTCACTTGGGATGGTGAGCGGTAAACAAGAATCTAGCGGAGCGAAATAGCTCTGAATTCTTCCGAATTCAGCTATGGAACATGGCCGCGCGATGCCTCATAAGGAAACCCAGCTTACAATGACTGCTCTCATAGAGCTCAGAAACGTCACAAAGGACTATGGCAACTTTCGCGCGCTCTCAAATGTTGACCTGACTATTCGCCCTGGCATCACAGGATTGTTGGGACCGAATGGTGCGGGGAAGAGCACCCTAATTAAAGTTCTGCTGGGATTGGTGCGCATCACCGTCGGCGATGGTCATGTCTTGGGATTTTCGATCCGAACTTCTGCCGATCAGATCCGCACACACATCGGCTATATGCCGGAAGACGATTGCTACGTGCATGGTTTGTCGGGTATCGAGTCCGTGCAGATGATCGCGCAATTGTCGCGATTTCCAGCGACAGAAGCACTGCGTCGAGGGCATGAGATTCTGGACTTCTGCGGCATGGGGCAGGAACGATATCGACTAGTCGAAACGTACTCAACAGGCATGCGTCAGAAACTCCGCTTCGCGATGGCCATCGTGCATGATCCAAAACTGCTCATCCTTGATGAACCGACATCAGGACTAGATCCGGAAGAACGCGAAGCTATGCTGAATCGCATTCGAATCCTGGCGCGGCAGTTCGCGAAATCCGTGATCCTGTGCACGCATATCCTACCGGACGTGCAGGTTGTATGTGACAACGTTGTGATTCTGGCTGGCGGTTCGGTGCGCGTCAGCGATTCGCTGGACGAACTTTGTCGCATGCCAAATCCGTCGATGACGGTGACGCTATCTGGTAACCGTGATGCGTACCGCGATCGATTGACAGCCAAAGGCGTGCAATCCGAAGTCATGTCGCTGCGGCAGTTGCGAGTCTTCGGTGAAGTTGCGGTCCTCAATGAGCCGTTGTGGTCAGCGGCGACGGAGAGTGGCTGCATCGTGCGCGGCCTTTCACCTTCCAAAAATTCGTTGGAACAGATTTTCCTAGCAGCCGTACGAGAGGTTCAGAGTGCCAATCCATAACCTAGGATATCGCGAATGGAAGGGCGAACTTCAATCAACCTCCACGCGTTGGTTTGTCGTGGCAGACATCGGCATCCGCCGCGCTTGGCAAAGTGCATGGCTGCGACGCATGATGTTCTTCGCATGGGTGCCGGGCGTCGTCATGGGTTTCATGATTTTCACCTATGAACAATCCGCGAAACAGGGCGGTGAAGTCCAAGACATTATGTCTGCCGGAGCGATGGCGATGGTGACGTATGAAAGCCCTGAACTGATTTACAGGCGGATTAAACAGGAGAGGATCTTGACGGGGTCACGGGCAAGCATAGGGGAGGAGCGACACATTTTTTGGTCATCACTGTTGCTGATTCTGTTTCGTCGTTCGCAACCATTTCTCTTGATTCCAATCGTCGCCGTCATCGCGCCCCCCATGATTTCGCAAGATTTTCGGTCCCGCGCATTTCTGCTGTACTTTTCAAGGCCGTTAACAAAAGTGCAGTATATCATCGGGAAAGCCGCGACCATCAGTCTGTATTTGTTGTGCGTGACGATGTTTCCGGCGCTGCTGTTGTATTTTGTCGGCGTTCTCCTCTCGCCTGATATCTCAGTCCTCTCCGCCACATGGGATCTGCCATTGCGCGTGATCCTCGCGTCGTTCATGATTGTGATCCCCTGTACGGCACTGTCGTTAATGCTGTCGTCACTGACGAAGGAATCCCGCTACGCTTCGTTCGCATGGTTTGCCGTCTGGATTTTCGGGCATCTGACGTATGTTGTAATTCGCAGCGTCGCAAATCCCGGAGACAGTTCGATGGTGCAATCGTTGTCATTGTATGAGACCTTTAATGATCTGTCGTCGTGGATTTTGGATCCAAAACTCGGTGTCACTCACATCGAAACAAGATTCATTCTGCTCGCAGTGCTGACCGCCGTCTGCACCGCAGTTTTGTATCGTCGCGTGTCGGCACCGATGGAGGTGTGATAATGATGTTTTCAAGGATGCACAGGCAGGCTGTTCGTAGGGCACTTTGTTGCAGGCAGAAGTATGTCATCTGACATCGCAATTCAATTTCAGGGCGTCACCAAACTTTACGGCAAGGTCCTCGGCGTGAATGACATTACGCTGGAACTTCCGCGCGGTGCGTATGGACTTCTAGGGCCAAATGGTGCCGGAAAAAGCACGCTACTAAATCTCTTGACTGGGCAACTTTTGCCGACACGCGGCACCGTGCGTGTGTTGAGTTTGAATCCTCGCAACAATCCGGAGTTGATGCGTCGCATCGGATTCTGTCCCGGCTTTGAAGGTATGTACGCTTCGATCAGCGGAATCGAATGGGTCATCTATCTGCTTGAAATGCAAGGGTATGCTTCGTGTAAAGCCCGGCAACGCGCTCTGGAGTGCATGGAACTTGTGGGGATGGTGGAAGGCATGTACCGCCCAATCTCCAGCTACTCCCGTGGGATGAGGCAGCGAACCAAGTTGGCGCAAGCGATTTCACACGAGCCCGAACTTTTAATTCTGGATGAACCGCTAAGTGGCCTTGATCCGATCGGGCGAGCGCAGATGACAGACCTGTTGCGACAGTGGATTGCGATGGGCCGCAGCATGATTATCGCGAGCCATGTACTGCATGAGATTGAAGCCTTAACGCAATCATTTCTTTTGATTTCCGGCGGCCGTGTACTGGCGTCAGGTACGACAGAAGAAGTTCATGAGTTGCTTTTCGACGTGCCATTAGAGATTCATGTGCAGTGCAATGATCTGCGTGGATTCGCCGCGAAGACACTGGCAGCGGATCTCGCGGATTCGGCGAAAATCAGGCGGACAAATTCGGGCGGTGAAATGGTGGTACTGGCGACGCGACATGCTGGCCGAATTGCTTCCCTGATCCCGGAATGGATGAAAGACGATGGACTTCAGATCAATGAAATCCGCACTGCCGATGATTCACTGCAGTCGCTTTTCAATTCTCTCATGAAGATCCACCGAGGTGAACTGTGAGTGCATTGCGGGCCGTGTGTGTTTACGAATGGAAACGATCACTGACGTTGGTACGCATTGGGTGGTGGTTGGCGATGGCCGCATTTCCGGTCATGATCACGATTCTAATTCGCACGTTGAGTGATCCTCAAAACCAAGTCAGCATCGCGACCCAGAAGTCCACGTGGTCGATGACGCTGTATGCTTTGATCCCCGGTGTGTGCGTTGCCCTAAGTGTGCTGCTGACGGCTGCTCCTGCCGTGGCCGCGGAACTAGAACAACGCAGCTGGGCGTATCTGGCAACGCGGCCAAATGGCATTTTCTGGCTGCTGCTCGGGAAGTTTTTGGTGTCAGTCACATGGGGCACCTCAGCGGCGTGGTTGGGAACAATGTTTTCGGTGGCGCTGTGCGGGATGGATGAACAGTTGCGGATGCTGCTGAGTCTTTTGGCTTTGAGTCTGTTGTCCGCGATCGCCTATTCCGCCCTCTATATCCTCGTCGGCGCAATGTTTCCCAAACGGGCCATGGTTTTCTGCATGATGTACACCGTGATTGTCGAACTTGTCTTCGGTTCAATTCCGGCCGTCATCAATCGTATGACCATCCAGTTTCGACTAAGGACACTGTTCGTCAACTGGATGCCACTCGATAAACGCATGAAGGAAGATTCGGTTTTTAAATACGTGATGGTCGATGGATCATCGTGGATGCAGTGTTTCTGGCTAATTACGTTGAGCGTCCTATTTCTGACTGCCGCAATTGTGGTCGCTCATCGCAAGGAATTTACGTCGGCAACCGAAGGTGATGTTTAGAACCCCTCACAAAACCTGCCTGATCCGCAGCGTAAGGTGTTTGTCACCAGGATTGAAGACATCCATTTCCAACGCGGTAAACTTGTCCCAGTTCTTGTTTGGCCATTGAAGACAAGCGCCTGAAAACATGGTACCAGCAGACCCTTCGACACGCATGGATGCAGACCCCATGGTTGACCATGCTGTCGATGACCTAATGATCGATTCCTTGGCGCACCAGATGTGCAATTCTCGTGGCCGTTCAAAAGAGGCCAGCACTGGAAAATCTTGGTGTTGGAGGTAGCAGTCGTACAACTCAAGGATCGGTGACCAACTCGCCGCCAGCAACAAGCTTCCCGCGATCAGCGAAAGGCCCATGCGCCCAGCGGGTGCCATACTTTGGCGACTGAGACACCAGAACATTCCCGCGACAAGACCGCATCCGTTAGCAACCACGTCACTCAGACTAGGCGAACGCTCGACGAATCCCTGCAACACTTCGCAGCCCACGCCGAGCACGAGCAACACACTGGCCAGAACCAAGACTCGGAGCGTACCAAGCGGCAGAATGCTGTGCCATGACTTCGGGAATCCGATACAGACTGGATCACACAAGCCGGCTACAAGCAGGAATACCACTAGGAATGCCGGCGCATGAGCCAGATTGAAAAGCTCAGACCAATGTCGTCCTGACAGCGGAAACAGAAACAAGAGCACAATCGCTAAAAGAAACGCGACACTCGCAACAAGCAATACCCGCATCCAGTAAGACTGTGCGTTGTTTTGCGGTACCAACAGTGATTCAGGTCGCATCATGGTTAATTGATTGGCTGCGCGTGATCGGCAGCGAGAACAGAGCATAGAACAAGTGTCAGAATAGGCACAACCCATGCTCCACGCAATGTCTTATTCATCTTTCCTTACTTCTCTGGTCTTTGTGTCAGGAGCGATCAGAAGACTGCCGATTAAACCACCTGAACTGCCTGTTTTGCGCAGTTGAAAGCAGCGAATTTAGCCTCATGGGACTGGAATCGAACCGAATTTCAAGCCTGAGGTCCACGCCTTGAGAGGCACAGTGATACCATGCGATATGACATTGCAATTATTGGAAACGACGAAGCAGCGATCGAGATGGCATGCATTGCCAGCGGTGCGGGGCAGCGAGCCGCGATGGCGTTACCAGAACAACGTCATTCGTCATGGATGATGGAACAGGCACTCCGACGACTTGTCACGGAACTCTCTGTCGATTACACCGCAAGCCGCCGTTCACTCCTCCGCCGCAGCGGCACGCCGCGTTTGCTGCAACGCCTGTTGGCCGGTGCCATTAGCTCGGAAACCACAGAAGCGATTGAATTATTGGAGCGATTGGGTGTGGACGTTTTTCTAGGGGAATCACGTTTTCTGAGTCGCAGCAGTGTGGCCATCACCAGTGGGATCTCCTGTCAGCGGACCATCGTGAATGCGAACAACATCGTGATTGGGACTGGCGTGCGTCGCGCCGCCGTGCATCGTCCACTCGGACTTTTGCCATTCCGTCGCGTCGAATCATTTTTCGAAGGACAGAATCTTCCTGAGTCATTGATTGTGTTAGGAGGCGCAGACTTTGGTGCCGGACTGGCATCGTTCCTGAGTTTGTTTGGCGTACACACTAGCCTATTATCGCGTGAAAACAACGACTGCGACCTGCTCGAATTGGCCGAAGATGCGGGCGTGCAGATCGTGCATCATCCAGCGGAACTCGGGCTGACGGATGACGCATCGGTCTCGCTCGACGATCAGCAGATTTTGGACTGCCGCAGGACGGTAGGATTTACCGAGCATCTGGGCTTGCCAGCCATTGGGATCGAGCCTGATGAACATGGTCAACTCTGGTGTGCCGCTCATCTGGAGACATGGTGTTCCGGCGTATTCGGGATCGGCTCCGTCGTGGGTTTTTCAGCTGACGTAGCCGAGCATTCGGTGATTCAGGCTGAACGAGTTTTGCATCGGATCCAACACCGCATTCGGCGACCTCATTTCCTCCGAAGCCGCCTCGAGACAGTCGCAAAGCTGGAACAAGTGAGCAGCGGTCAAATTTAGGCTAGACTTACACCACGTCGGTCTCGAGCAACCGTGACAGCCATGAATTTCGCTACGCCCCAGAAGTGTCAACCAACGGAAACCGCAACACGATTGTCATCGCCGGGCGCGCACGCTTCGCCTCTGGCCACAGAGCGGCTGACGATCCGAGCGAAATTTGCGACGTATTTGTGGATGATAACCCTTGGAGGACCTTGTCACGTAGACGGTTTGCCTCAGAAATTGCGGCGCTCCATGCGGTCGGCGTCGGCGAAGTCGCCCAAGTCTGTATTTCCGCCTGCACCCTGTCGCCCAAACCTTCTGGAGTGTTCGCCAAATCGTAAGCTTGCTTGATTATCCAAACGATAGATTCAACATCGGCGTTCATTACATCAATCCGAACTTCCCGCACTGGTGCGTCGATTGCACACTGCCCAGCAACCCGTTGGAGTTCAGACCATAGGTGCGCGAAATCCCGCGGAGGATTGGGATTGTTTTTCACCTGACCAAACGAGACCACAAGCGGGCCTAGTACACGTGGTTCCGTCACCACGGCAGCCTGTGCCGTAGCGCACGGGATTAACGTAAGTCCATCGTCGCGGATCCGCATTTCATCGCGAAGCGACTGCGAGACGAGCGCGACTGAATGCCCTGACTGATCTTGTGCCATTGAGGTCAGTGCCAATGTTGCCACGACAATTATCGCCAGTCCACTCAGCAAGGTGAGCGTTGTTGGATGATAGAAGCGAAAGCGAAACGACGTCATTTGGCATCTCCATTAAGCGTTTCATGTCGCGTAATCGTCAAGGTTAACACCGGATCACATGCCGGAGCACCAGCCATTGAAACCGGAGAAAAACTAATGCGTACCTGCGTCGCTTCCAAGGAAACTTCGCGGAACATCTGTGTGGCAAGCGTAGTTGCAAATTTTGCATCTTCAATTGAATGTGCTGTGAGCATGCTGGTGAGCGAGAGAGATTTCATTCGCCGTGCCAGCAGCCGAAACAAGGAGTCACCGCTCGGCGTCAGGCGACCGTTAGGATCTCGCAGATGTGCGAGCGGCAGTTGAAACTGCACACCGTGACTGACTGCGAGATTATCACCCAAATTCAAGCCCTTTAATCCTCGGTCGAAAATCGCACCACCGCGCATCTTTCGATCCGCACTGCCTGCCACCGCTGTCTGCTCGCGAAACATTGCTGCAGAAGCTATGATGACAAACATCAACGCAACGAGGATCCCCGGTCCCACAGACTGCCATGTCGTAGCGTAAAGGGTTGATGGTTGTTGAATTGAGTCGAGTAATTTCATGGGAACACTACGCGGCCCTTGTCTGCTCAGAAACCACGTCGTTTCGCTGTTGCGGCGGAATCCACGCCCGGAGTCGTTCTTCGATCAGGCCGAGAGAGTGTTCTTCCTGAAGTGCCAAAAATCCTGCCAGCATGATGTCGCGAATCGTCGCTTCTTCGGTATGCCTCGCATCTAGTTTTCCGGCCAGCGGAATACAAAATAGATGCGCAAACAACGCGCCATAGAGTGTGGTCAGAAGCGCGACTGCTAGGCCTGAACCGATTTGTTTTGGATCGTCAAGATGACTCAACATCTGTGTGAGTCCGATCAGCGTCCCGATCATGCCCCATGCCGGAGCCGCCGACGCCATGACTTCAAAAAGCTGCCGACCAGAAGCATGGCGTTGGGCGATCGTGTGAATTTCGCGCTGCAGTGCCACGGTGAGTGTCTCGGGTGCAACTCCGCTCGCAGTGAGCTCCAATCCGAATTTCAAAAACGGATCCGATTGCTGTTCAATGATGGGTTCCAGCGCTAGCAATCCGCCGCGCCGCACGACCAACGCGAAGTGTCGAAACTGCTCCAGCACATCCGTCGGTGCCGACAACGATGATACAAAACAATTGCGTGCAACCGCAAACCCATTGAGTACGCGGGATGCCGGAAAATGAATAAGCATAGCGGCCAACGTTCCGCCAAACGTGATCAGCAGGGACGGCCCATGCATAAACGGCAATGCATCACCGCCAAGCCACATCGCTGAACCAACCATGATCAGCCCTGTCAGCAGACCGACAATCGTTGCGATGTCCATAGAACCTCCAAAATCTTAAATGAAAGACACCAACTCTCAAATCCAAAGAGAATTAGACGCGCGTCTTTACCCCATTTTTTGCTTTGTAAATCTGGGCCAAAATCTCGGCGATCGCGCGGAAAAATTCGAACGGAATTTCTTGGCCAACATCGACGATTTTGTACAGGGCCCGTGCCAGTGGTTTACGTTCCATGACAGGAATCTTGTTTTCTTTGGCAATCCGAATGATATTTTGCGCGAAGACTCCGGCACCTTTGGCGACGATTCGTGGAGCCCGCATTTTTCCAGGTTGATACTGAATCGCGATCGCCAAGTGCGTCGGGTTTGTCAAAATCAGATCAGCCTTTGGTACATCCTTCACCGACTGCTGCTTACGCGCCTCTCTTTGCTTTCTGCGAACAGCCGCTTTGACGTGCGGATCACCGTTATCGTCTTTCTGTTCCTGTTTGATTTCTTCGCGCGTCATTTTGAGCTTCTGCTCCTGACGGAACCACTTGATCAGATAGTCCGTGAGGGCAAGGGCGACAGAAACGCCAGACATCGCGAGACAAATAATTAGGCCAAGTCGCCATGCGTACGCAGCGACAGCGTCGATTGATCCAAAGTTGCGGATTGACAACTCGCCACGTCGCATCCAGAGCATGAGCATCGAAATGCCCAAGAGGAGCGTAACCTTCATCGCGTTCAAAACACCTTTGATTCCAGAATCTATCGAAATTAATTTTGAGAACGGATTTTCTGGAATTAACCGATCCCATTTGATCTCCAAAGATTTGAACGACATCACAAATCCGACTTGGGCGAATCCAAATGCCACGCCAACGGTCAGGATTGCCAGCACAAATACCCCACAAATTCCGAAGAGTTCTGCCGACATCCACCGCGCACTGAGCGTCACGTTCCATGCATTCCATTCTGTGCTGGGAACGTCCGTGAGCCACTCACGAAATCCATTCATGAGACGCGCGGCAAGCGCACTGCCCGTCCACAGGAGAATCGCGCAGCCCGTCAGCAGGGCAACGGCGGCCGTCAGATCTGTGCTGAGGACAACCTGACCTTCTTCGCGCGCCTGCTCACGTCTCCTTGGTGTTGGCGCTTCGGTACCGTTGTGTTCTACGTCTGACATTTCAGCTTGTTACTCCCTGATCCACGCGATAGAGCAACTGCTGAACGGCTCCACAGATTTCTGGTAGAAACATGATCAACCCACACAGACCTGCACCTAGTCGCAATGTCGTCCCATAAGACATAAAGTTGAATTGGGGTGCCGTCCGCATCGTAATCAGGATCGTAAGGGATACGACGAAGAGCAGGATTGCGATTGGAGCCACAATCACAAAGCCATCGTCCACGGCATGCGTCACGCTCCACACGACCGTTTCCCACGACGGCATTGACCATGCGCCTGCTGCCGGACGAATCGCAAACGATTGTCCCAAAGAAAAGAGCATGAGATGGTGCAAGTCCAGCATGAAAAACATGATAATGCTGAAAGCTTCCAGCATGGTTGAAATGACATTGCTTGGCTGTTGGTCCATCGGTGACGACAGTCCACCGAGCGTCAATCCCATTTCCTGAGCAATCCAAGCACCGGCGATCCGGACAGGCACGAGACAAAGACTGAACAGCCACGCTAAACCAGCCCCTAACGCCGTTTCGCGAATGCCCAAAAAAGCCAGTTTCAGCCATGCCCCGGCACCACTGCCAGACAAATCGAGCCAAACTCCGAGGCTACTAGCGTAGCGATTTGCCAGCAGAAATGTGATGGCCACGGACAGTCCGATCTTAACCGTGGAGGGCACTCCCTGACCGTTCAAGGGCGGCAGGAAGGCGATGAAGGCACTCACGCGAAAAAAGATGAGCAGTGACGCCAGAACGATCGCTTCGGGGAGGATGTTGTCGAAATCGATCATTGCGTCACCTGCAGTAACCGCTCCATCATCCGCATCGTAAACGCGGACGCCTGTTGCAGCATCCACGGCAACGTTAAAAGCATCACCACGCCGACTGCGACAATGCGGGGAGCAAACGACAGCGTTTGCTCCTGCACACTGGTCACCGTCTGTGCGAGGCTGATCAACAGGCCGACGACAAGACTGACAACAATCGCCGGGCCGGAAAGCCACATGGTCGTCAGCAGGAAATCCTGCCCGATTTCCACAACGTTGAGTGTCTCCATGAAATTTAATCCGTTTGAATGTGGTCGGTCGACGAAGAGAAAGCCCGAGGGGGCCCATACGTCTTATCGGACGGATGTCTTTTGGGACATCACGCCTTGTGAATCAATTCTTCGCGGCCTTCGGCTGGTTATTGAGATTGTTAATTTTCACCAGAAACTCACTCACAAGTTTTTCATCGGGGATCGCTTCTAGAATGGCAGACGCTTTACGCTGTTCCAACTTCACAAGAACATCCACCACCATGTCGGATTCACCATCTGCTGCTAATGTTTTAATGGCGTTAGCGGCCGACTCAGGAGTCATGCCTTCAAACATCTCAGTGAGTTCTTTAAGATTTTGTTTTTTGGATACGGCGTCAATTGGTTTCTTGACGGACGGCAGCGTATCTCCGCCGGGCATGCTGGCAAGAAGGCGTTTGTCCTGTTCAAGCCGGTCGCGTTCGACTCGTAGTTCTTCCTTCTCGATCTTCAGTTGCTGTGACTCATGCGTTGTGCGTTCAACTTCTTTCACCCATGCTTCACGATCCTTGTTGAGTTTGTCACCATCAACCGTGATTTTGTTGCGGTCAGTGTCAAACGTCTTTCGATCTTCGTCGAGCGCCTTACGTTTGAGAGCAAGTTCGGTTTCGCTTGAAGTGAACGCAGTTTTCTGGGCATCGTGTTGTCTGCGATCCGCATCGAGCGTTTCGCGATCAACTTGTAGCTGTTTCTTTTCGCTGACGATTGCCAATCGTTCGTTGCCGATTCCGTCTTTTTGCGTGTTCATTCGCTGAACCAGTTCCTCGATCGCCGCACGCTGATCCTTTGCCTGAGTGAGCAGATTTTCCACTTGCAGTTGTGCGCCTTCCACGTCCGTCTGAATCAGTCGATGCTGGGATTCCGCATCTTTCAAAGACGATTCTCGCTGTCGCAGTATTTCGTCACGCGACTTCAGACTCAATCCCATGCGGACGATCTCTTCAACGCTCATGGGGGAACTGCGAACTGCCACTGGAAGCTGTTGATCTGCTTCAACTTCAGCGCGCGCATGTGAATCAGACTCCCTGCTAGAATCTGCGTGCGACGATGAAGCATCAACAGTTGCACCATGCGGCGCATGGGCCCCTGCGGCCGAGTTCGCTGTGGCATGGGTCTCGTCAACAACGGTGGAGTCGCCGTGCTGATCACCACTATTCGTCACATCCGCGGAAGGCGCTGTCGATTTTTTCAGCATGAACATGCCGATTCCAGCCGTCACCCCAAAAATTGTTGCCGCATACAATATTAAGCCAAGAGTTTTCTTCATTTCTAACTCCTTATTTCCTGCATCCGGTAATAAGCCTGCGATGCTTGTTCCTGCATTTGGACTTCTTCACGTTTCAGTTGTTCGCGTCGATGTTCTGCTTGTTCCCGATGGATAACTTCTTCCATAATCTTCAATTCCGCTCGAGCATGGCGATGCTGCAGCAGAGCCAATCTCAAGTGTTCTTCAGCCGTTTTTAGGGCTGCGTCCGCAGCCTGCAGTGTTTGCGCTCCGTGATCCATCATGCTGGTCATGGAAACGAGAACCCCACCACTCAGACCATTTGCCAGATCGCGTGCCGCATTTCGATGAAACGTATCCAGCCACTGGCGAATTTCGTTCCGACGTTCCTCCGCGACCGCTCGTTCGGTATTGCGCGCCGCAGCGGCAGCCCGGCAGACATCTTCCTGCTGAGCCCTCAAGTGGCGAATTCGTTCGTATCGTGAGGCAAATCGTTTCATGGTGAATTGCGGAGCGAATTGAGGTGTCGGATGTTATATGACGAGCTAGTTACCAGCGGCTAGCGGCGTTCCGCTCACCAAGGCCAAGCCGCAGCAAGGGTCTTCATTTGGGCCTGAGTCTCCAGCCATCCGGCTTTTTGATTGACTGTCTGTTGTAGAAATCGTTTGGCCGCAGGAATGATCTGAACAGCGCGATCCACTTGTGGCGAAGTTCCCGCTTTGTATGCCCCAATCTGAATGAGGTCTGCGACATCCGCGTGTGTGGCCAGCAATGCGCGAAGTTTGGTCGCATTCTGCTGATGCTCGTCTGAGGTGACTTCACGGAAAACGCGGCTAACGCTTGGCAGCACATCAACCGCCGGGTAATGGCCTTGAGCGGCTATTTTGCGACTGAGGATAATGTGACCATCCAAAATTCCACGGGCCGCATCGGTGATCGGTTCGTCCATATCGTCACCATCAACCAGAACGGTGATAAGTCCGGTAATCGCTCCGACCGCACCGCAACCCAGTCGTTCCAGCACGCTGGCAAGCAGCGACTGCACGGAAGGTGGATAACCACGTGATCCTGGAGGTTCTCCCAACAGCAAGCCTAACTCACGCTGGGCCATTGCCAAGCGTGTCAGGCTGTCAAGAAAGAATAACACATGCGCACCTTGATCCCGAAATTCTTCCGCGATTGTGGCCGCCGTGAGCACAGCCTTGATGCGCATCAAGGGCGTCTGATCGGACGTCGCCACGACCACAACAGACCGTGCAAGCCCCACATCGCCTAAACAGTCCTCAATGAATGGTCTGACTTCACGCCCACGTTCGCCAACCATCGCGATCACGTTGACGTCAGATTCTGCGTTCTTGGCAATTTCACCCATCAGCGTACTCTTGCCGACGCCGCTCCCGGCAAACAGACCAACACGCTGACCGCGACCGATCGTCAGCAGTCCGTCGATCACGCGTTGCCCCGTGACAAGTGGTTCCGTAATTCGAGTCCTGTGCATGGCGTCCGGCACCGTAGCGGTTTCAGATCGCCAGCGTCGCACCCGCAGAGGACCATGACCATCGATTGGTCGCCCGATGCCATCAATGACGCGCCCCAGCAGTCCATTGCCGACTGGCACAGCGCGGCTGTGCCCGGTCGTTGTGATTTCGAGACCTGGATGCAGGCCAGCCGTACTGTCAAAACACATCAATTGCGACTCAGTTTCATCGAAGCCGACCACTTCAGCCATCAATTGTTCGCCCGTCTGAAGCGCAATCGTACAGGTCTCCCCGACGAATGCGGACATATCGGCGCGCATCAATCCACGAACACTACGCAGTTTCCCGACGTTCCGGAAAGCGGCGCAATGTCCTGGAAGCTGAGCCATCTCCGCGACGTTCAATCTGAGAGTCATCCAGTTTCTCCATCCATGTGCGGCGGATTTCTTCAAGCCGCGTGTGCATATCCGTTAACAGAATTCGCCGGCCAGATTCCACGCGAACAGAGCCGCGCGGAATTGATTCGTCCTTCTTACACGACACCAGTTCCAGTTGCTGTCGGCTAACCGGATCACTCAGCAATGCTTGCAACAGGTTATGATCCGCAGGATTCAGCAGCACCTTGACAGATTGATTGAGTTCAAGATGTTCCAGAGCTTTCAGGATCAGGTCATCGACCGCAAACATGTCGCGATCAATCGCGTAGCCGACCAGCCATGATGCCGCCGCAGTAGCAAGTTCCACAGCCACTTCCTGCATTTCACCCAACGATTGGTGGTGCTGGGCTTGCAGTTCCTGCACAGCTTCCGCAGCCTCCACGAGGAGTCCTTGCAGCCGACTGATTTCTTCAGGATCAACCCCACCCAAACCAACTTCTGCTGCCGTGACGACTTCATGTGCTGCGTTCGAAAGCACCGGTACAGCCGTTGATCGAGACAACGGAGTCACCACACGATCAATGGGATTAGCGATCACGGACGCAACGGAAACAGACTTTGCCCGAGGGGCAACTCCACTCCCGAGAACGGTCGTATTTACGGAGGTTGTGGCGGTGGATGCTTCGTTAGTGCATGACGTTCCATCGATCACGACCATCTGATTACCGACGGTGACGGTGCGTGGTGATTGTTTGAGTTGGATTTGATGTGTGTGCATTATGAGCGGCACGATGTTTGGTTGAAAAATAACTCAGGTAGCAATCCGTTAATGCGGCGCATCCCCGCACTGTTATTCACTCTCCATATCAATTTTTGCGATAACTTCTGCGATGGAGTCGCGAGCCTGTTGAATTCGTGATTCGCTGACGTTTGACATGAACTGCATTTCTTCTTCAATTGTCTGCCGGGCACGCTTGGACAGATTTGCGAAGACAGCGTCGGTTACGTCCTGCGGTGCGTTGAACAGTGCCGTGGTAAGATTCGTGCTGTCGATTTCTCCCAAAACTCGCTGCACAACGGTCTTTGCGAGTCCGGCAATGTCGTCGAAACGTTAGATCCGCGTTAGTAACGACTTCGCCAGATCCGGATCCTGTTCCTCGATCACTGCTAACATATTCCGCCGACCAGCCTTTGGCACACTCCGCAGCAATTCAGCAACCCGATCCGCATGATCTCGCGTGTCGGGAGCATCCGCTGGTAATTGCTGCGCACGAATAAACGTGGCTCTCGCAATCCGTTCGATCAGGACTTCTGGAGCATGCTGCTCTTTCGTCAATTCTTTCATCACGAGTTTTTGGCTTTCCGCTTTGAGCAGACCTAAAATGTCGCCTGCCATCTTCGCCGGCAGATTGCTCATCAAAATGGCACACGTTCGCGGCTGTTCGGAAGACAACGCCAGAGCCAACTGGTGCACGCTGAGCGTCTGCAGATCCTCAAGGGGAATTCCCGTGAGAGTCGGTGTTGGCTGCAAAGAGTTTTGGGGCGACCCGTGATTGCTAACATCCGCTGCGTGCGAGTTCGGAGTTCCGTCCGACTTCTGACTATATGCACTGGTCGACCGCGAATCCTGCTGGCTAACTTCACCCACGTCCAGAGATGATCGATGTGCATGCTCCGCCGCAAGCAACTCGCTGGAATTTTTTTCCCTGAAGGCATCGAGTGTCGTCTGGGGCCATGACTTCAGGGCAAACTGAAAAAAGCAATCAAAGTCGTCGAGTACTGCGCGTTGTCGTCCGATGGTCGAACGTCGTGTCTTGTCCGACTGCATTCCGGAACGCAGCATTGCGGCTTGCTCAGGCTGTAACCTCGCTAAAACCCCTTCAGCGACTTCGTCGCCGAGTAGTTGCAGCAGTTCTAATGTCTGGCGTTCGCGATCCATTTTTCGTCCGTGCGTCTTAAACTAAGCCGCCTTAGCGGTCGAATTCATTAATTTTGGACCTGATACGCCACCTGTCGATGCAGATGGTGTGCGAAGTGTGCCCGCAGATGTGGCAAAATTTGGATCCGCAACGTTCGCTTCCTGTTCATTCAGCCATGCTGACACAATGCTCGCAACGACATCAGGATTTGCCTTTGCCTGCGCTGAAATTGCAGGCAGACGACGAGCGTCGGCGAGCGGAATACCTCGTCCTGTTGCCTCTGAGATAACGATGGGTTTCATTCGCTTCATCAGCATCATGCCGATGAAAAACGCCAGCGTAGCTGCCAGCCCAAGCGATACTGACTCCAGCAGCGGTTGCCACCTGTCCCACTCGAAACCTGGAGTGACCGGCACCACGGTCTCTAGCTGCACCAGCGGGGCCAGAGTCACAGTAATGAGGTCATTCCGCGTCTCACTCGCGCCAACAGCACCCTTAATTAGCTTCTCGATGCCTTCTACTGTGAGGGTGTCAGGACTGGCCCCTGCAGTAGTCCCATCTGGATTGGCGACCGCTGTTCCATTCGATTCTGTGAGGTCCACGATCGCCGACACACTCAGCCGCAGAACATCACCGCCGATCGACTTGACCTCTTCCTGCGACTCTGGGTACACAAAAGCCTCGTCGATATCTTCCATCTTATAAATTCCCGACTTGTCGTTCGCAACAACGGCAGGTGGAGTAATGTTCCCTGCGGCACCGACAGGTGGAGCCGGACCAACCTGCGAACCTGTCTGTTCGACAGAATTGAGCTTCGTGGATATCTTCGCTTTGCCTTCGGCATCGATCTTGTTACTGGTCATCGTGCGTTTGGTAAAGTCAATCTCCGCAGAGACCATCACGACAGCTTGGACTCCCCGAATTCTGTTTAGATGTTCTTCGATTTGATGCTTAATCAGAGCTTCTTTTTGCTGTCGATAGTTTTGCTGCGCCGCCAGCTCGTTTTCAATCCCATCACCACCGCCATATTGACGCCCGTTATGATCGGTCAACACGATGTTGTCTGTTGTCAGGCCGGGAACCGAAGCTGAGACGGTGGCCATGATCGCGTTCGCTGTACTCGCGGAAATAGTGTCACCGGCCCGTGGTTCGATCACGACGGCGGCTGTGACAGGAGAGTGGTCCGTCACAAATGGACTCGGATTCGGGCGACTCACCTTCACCGTGGCCGATACGATCCCGCGGATTTTTTTGATAGCTTTTTCGATCTGCTTTTCAAGACCTGCACGACGCCGGTCTTCTTCTTCTGCGGGAGAACCGGGAAACAGACCTGCAGCCGGCATCTCATTTTCATTTTCCGGGCTCAATATCGATGCCAGTGCCAATCGCGCATTCGCCACATCGCTGCTTGGAACGGAAACGGCCGAGCCCGAAAAATTTAGGCTGTGGCGAATCTGTTCTGTTTCCAGAGTGCCTACGATTTCTAATGAACGCTGAGGTGTCAACTGGCTGGCAATCACGACATAATCTGGCTGAGCGGCCCAGATCATCGTACCGACGACCGCCGACACGCACGCGACAGTCGCTGCCGAAAATCCCACTCGCTGCGCAATCGTCCAGCGATTCCACAGTGCAAGTAGCTGATCTCGTAACGTGATCCAGAAAGCCATTGGTCAATCCTTCGTCGTTCGGCGATGTCTTGTCGCTTGAGAATTTTTTATAATCAGATGCGGAACGAATTCGATCACACCTGCATTCGCATCACTTCTTGATACGACGCGATCAGGCGATTGCGAATTTCCATCATGAGTCGAAAAGCCAGATCTGCCCGGGATGTTGTCAGCACGACATCGTGAATGCTGTCCGTTTCACCAGCAATCAATTGGCGGACGCCATCCTGCGACTTGAGTTGCTCCTGATTCGTTTCGGTAATCAGACCCTTCACCATATCCGCAAATGGCATGTTCCCGTTCGCCGATTTTGCGTCACGCACAGGGTTCTGGATCGACAGAGGCACGAGTCCCGGAGCACTCACAGATTGCATGGACATCAACGCGAACCTCTCAGCAGAGACAGCGCCTGTTCGGCCATCTGCCGAAATGTTTCCAATGACTTTAGATTGGCTTCATAGGCGCGACTGGCAGTCACAAGATCCACCATCTCGTGCGGCAAATTCACATTCGATTGCTGCACATGACCCGTGGTATCGGCATCGGGGTGTCCGGGATCGTGAATGCTTGCGCCTGGTGTCATGTCACTGGAAATTCCCATGACCGTGACGCCTTTCAGACCCTCAGCCGCTCCTCTGCCATGGCGACTCATTTTCCCGCCGGCGGTCATGATTTGATCCATCGCCGATGAAAATGTCACTTGTTGTCGCTGATAAGGTCCACCTTGCGCTGTCCTCGTAGAACCTTGATTGGCGATGTTGTTGGCCGCCACTTCCAGCCGCAGTCGTTCACCCGTCAACCCGGATGCACTAATGTCCATTCCGGAAAGGATTTGATTCATTGACATCTTTGAGCCTCCTCGCCAACCTGTTCCAATTGAATTCAGAGCCACTACAATGCAACCTCACCAGATCCTCTGGAATCAGCCCTGAATGGCCATCCGCATTTGTTCCAGATAGGTGCTGAGTAACTGCACATAAGTTTGTTGCAGCATCGCATTCTTATGCAATTGTCCAATCTCACGATCAATATCTACGTTGTTCCCGTCCGCTCGAGCCGTCAGCCCTGGAGTGAGTACCATTTCCGGTTCGGCCTTCATTCGGGAACTTCCGTCGGCATTTTTTGAACTCGACAATTCCCGCGTTAATTGTTCTTCAAACTCCACATCCATTCGTCGATAATTGGGCGTATTCACATTTGCAAGATTGTTGCTGATCGCGCGATGACGAACTTCGGTGGCGTCAATCAGGCGACCAAGGAGATCAAATTGTGAATTGAGAGACTCCATAACGTCGCAATCGGCTAGCACCATGACGCCACTCCAATCGGAATATCCCGCAAACCTTGCCTTAACTACCAAAGCCAACTCTACCCACGTGCTAACCCGTATGCCATTCGGGAAAACCCTCACGATAACAGGCTTAACCATTGGATCGCGTGGTTTGCAAGAGGTCGGGCTCGTTGATCAGGCGGCAGCTAGTAATTTGCAATATGCGTAGTATGCGTAGTGTACTGCGATTTCGTGGTGTGGGGAGACGGCATTATTGAATTGAGCGGAATAATGAATTGCCGATTACTGATGACGCGATGCGCAAGTTGCTCCCCGTGAATTCAAGGTTGCGGCCTGAGGGCACCCAATTTTGTCGCGCCACGCTGAGCATTTCCCCGCGATCCACATTGCCACATTGCCGCATTCGCGAATTCAACCGGAGAGCCGTCCAGTCCAGCAGGGTGAGGTATTTCGCAGTCGAGATCAGCAAGAAACCTTTGTTACTGCAACGAGCGCCTTGCTTATTCAGACATGGACCGATCCTACTCGCACCTCCCCGCAGTTCCACCGGTGCCACGTGACGCGCCGATCCAACAGTGACAATGTTCACTTGTCCCTTCTCCCCGCCGGGGGAGAAGGTGGCCGACAGGCCGGATGAGGGGGCCTCCACATCGTGCTGCTCTAGCCGGTCCGAGCCACCAGCCCCGCGGCTCTCTTCTGAGCCGACGTAAAATCACTGCCCTCAATCGTCTCGGCCAATACCGCTCGAATCGGATTCAGATCCAGATACGCCGCACACAACAGAATGGCCGTTTCGTCCAGCAATCGAACTGCTCGATATCTTGCCTGCCAGAATTTTCCGATTTCGCCATCTTCCTTATTGGCCCGTTGAGCAATGTTCTGGCTGAGCAACCGCATCCACCATGAAATATCGCTCAACCGACTGCGGATGATTTTCAGCCTCGCCTTGTCCTTGCGAATGTGGTTCAGTTCGAAATCTGACGGTTCTTCGGGCCTGCCATTTTTGTCGCGGCGTTCAGGACAAAGCATCAGCCACCGCCGAGCAACCTCAGAATCATCCCACTCCGCCACGACATCCGGTCGCGACCTCAGCACGAGATGAAAATGGTTGCTGGGAATCGCCTGACACGTAACCGTACCCCACAACCATTATAGACAGCCCCTGCATTCTGTGTCGGTTTGAGTTTTCTTCAACCGAGCAGAGGAATGAATCATGGGGCATCGTGTAGATCATGGGAAGCATTGTGAGTGGGCCGAGCGGATTCGGCGGCGGCGAGAGTCAGGGCTGAAGGTGGCGGAATTCTGTGAGTGGGAAGGCGTGTCAGTCGCGTCGTTCTACAACTGGCAGAAGAAGCTGCGAGACACGAAATCCCGGAGGCAATCGGTGGAATTGGTGACGCCCAAAGGCAGGCCACCGCGATCGCTGCAGAAAGCGTCGTTCCTTCCCGTTCACGTCATGCAGGCCGGGACCACCACCACACCTGCAACACGCATCGAGATCCAACTGACCAACGGCGTTCGTGTCTTCGTTCCGATCTCAGATTTTGAAACGGTCGAGAACACACTCTCAGTCGCGAGTCGCCTCTCGGCTTTGAATGACATTGCGATGAATCAGGATCGCCCACTTGCGGAGGACGCTCAATGCTGACGTGTCCAACGCATCTGCCGATTTACTTTTGTGCGCAGCCTGTGGATTTCCGCAAAAGCTTTGATGGACTCACCGGCGTGATTGCATCGGTGTTCGAAATCAGCGTGCTTGATGGACATCTCTTCCTGTTCATTAACAAACGACGTGATCGCATCAAGGCGACGTGGTGGGATCGAGACGCGCTCGTCCTTTTTTACAAGCGACTTGAAAAAGGCACCTTCGAAATGCCGCGCGTCTCCGATCAGTCAACGCACATCACGCTGGATGCCACGCAGCTTTCGATGTTGCTCGGCGGTGTCGCGCTGGCC
>Ga0209553_1000197_pt1 | contig 31416 bp, 25 predicted proteins | sample LauGreFBDMM110DN_2_FD_188217 | JGI IMG/M metagenome (GOLD analysis project Ga0209553, IMG submission 188217) | Freshwater lake microbial communities from Lake Michigan, USA - Fa13.BD.MM110.DN (SPAdes) (version 2) | ecosystem: Environmental > Aquatic > Freshwater > Lake | place: Lake Michigan...
AGTCTGGTGATCATCTAGGACACCATGGACATGTGCCACGAGACGGCACTGAACGGCAGTGTCCTGAGTCGCCAGTGGAGTGACGCCGTCTAGGATGACTACGTTCGCTCAAGCAGCAAGACCGCTCGCTATAAACCCAACAAAAAAGACAAACCATCCGCTCAGAACCCCATCGTCATCAAAGCCAACGCCAAACAAAAACAAGCCTTCAGCCAACTGAATGCCTCTCCCTCCATTTTTCCTTAACGGCGTTGACCACTGGGGGTGCGATTCGGTTACTCTTGACTGCCAGTCCGATTTGGAGCAGCATTCGAAAGAAGGTTCGTTTTTCGGGCGCTTCACGGAGGAAGACTTATGGTCATTCGATCGACAGTTGTGGCGTTGCTGGTCGCCCTTGGATCAGGTCGCAGTTCAATTGGCCAAGAAGGGACGTCCTCCGATGGTTCTCCGACGTCCCCGGCAGTATCTGTCGCGGAGCAGACGGCGGCAGATTCCCAGGCAGCCGCTCCACCAGTCTCCGAAGTGAAATCAGCATCGCCTGTGAGGGATGCGGTGCAGCCCGGTCAAAAGCCAGAGATCCCGTATTACGCGTTGTGCGAGATTCTTGAGTCGCTGCGACAGATGGATCTGAATCCGACGCCGAAAGCGGCTGTCGAAGGATTCTACTCAGTCGGTTCGGACCGTCGGCAAGTCATTGGTGAGATCAGGATGGCCATTTTGACTGTCAGCTATCGGCGATTTGATCGAGCCTTTGGCAATGAAGAGCGTCTGCTCGAAGAGCACGCTGCAAACACACTGCTCGCCACGTTGACCGACGAACAGAAAGCGCAGCTTCGCCGCAAACATCGAGGTCTGATTTCTCAAGCCGATCAGGAGGCTCAAACACGTACAGCAGCAGTTCACTCAATGACCTGGATGAGTGGCTCGACGCCCATGATGAATAACGATTTCCTGACCGCTGTCGAAATTCCCTCGGTGCAGGACAAACTTCAGCTGACCGATGAACAAGTCGCGGCGATCGAACAGGCTGCAGTCGAGGCCGACAGGGTCGCTGCACAGACGTCGCATGAATGCATTGACACGTTGCTAGAACAGAGAACACCATTTGCCGCAGCGTCTGATCCAGTGTCGCCTGCACTGCAGAAACTTCAGCAGGTCACGGACAGTGTCCTGACGGAACGACAACAACAGCTCTATCAGGAACACATGAAGGGAAGGCACGAAGCTGCACAGAAGCTGTTGGCATCGGACCCTCAGAAGGCGCAGCAGTTGCTCTTTGCGATTCGTCCTCATGGCATGACATCGGAATCTGCCACACACTATGAGCGGGCCGGTGGTGCCGTGACTGTCGTGCTGAAGCTGACAGATTACTTTGCGACAGAGGATGTTGCGAAGACTCTTAGTATCACTGCTGACCAGCAGCAGAAAATTGCGGATTCGATTCGTGAAGCCGAAACTGAAGTTCAATCGGCTCTGGAATTGACAGACGAACAGAAGCTGCAAATCGAAACGATTCTGGCTCGGAAGCCCGAAGGCATCCGAAATGATCTCTTCCGCCTCGCAGCGTTTTCACAAACCGACGATTTTGAGAAACGCAGCGCTGACATGCGAAAGCAATCTGAAGAGATTGTCAAAACGCAGGAAAAAAAATCGCAGGTATTAGGAACACACCCGAACTCAGCATGCTGACCTGTGGAAAATCCTGTCGGAAAAGCAGATCAAAACCCTCCGGCAAATGACGAACCTTCTCACACCTGCCACGTCGGCTACGCGAATCTGACCCTACTAGCTGTCGCCTTCCTCGCCAGCGGAGTGAGGACTTCAGGCAAGAATTAGCGGCCAATCCTGATCCAGATGCAGCGTGCGATTGCCCGCTCAATCGCGTTCGCAACCGACTTCCCCCTCCGTCGCGGGCTTCACTTCGTCCGCGTGCTGGTGATCTCACTTCGTCAGTACCTCAGAATGCCAGATCAACCGAAGGCGGGTAAGTATTCACGTTTTCTGCAGCGCGAATTCCGCGTCGAACAGCATTGACAATGTTCCCTTTTCAGATTTCTTTTGTGCTTTGCTTCAAGTTCAATCGCTTGGGTATTCAACGCTTCGCAACAGAGAACGAATATGAGTTCAGCACCGCGTCGTTTTCGTTTAAGTATTCCCCCGCAGAGATCGTATCAACTCGGCTGTAACCAAGTGATTCGAACCAGTGTGGTGGATCATCTGTCCCGAAGATAAAGGCTTCGCCAAGGGCATCCATTCCCTCAAGGAAACCCTTAATTCGGAGATTATTGGTGCGACCAGTTACGACAGACGTGTTAACAAAGTCGGCCCAGACACAACTGAGAGGGTTGTCCATGAGTTTTAGAAATGAGCGGAAAATCTTTTGGTTTTCCGATTCTGAAAAATACATCGAACAGCCTTCAAAAATGATGATTGTCGGAACTGTCGCATCAAACGTTGGATGATGCCCAATCACCTGAGCGAGATCATCAACCTTGAAATTCGCACTCAGCAGCACACGGCGATTACTAAATTCCTGCGGAAGGAGCCTTGTTACTCGTTCACGTTCGGCAATCATCTCTGGAAGGTCCACCTCAAAAAATGTGACATCCGGAAGATCTGCAGCATGGAGGATGGAACGCATGTCGAGCCCAGCGCCAGCCAATACAACCTGCTTAAGGTTTGGAACCTGTCGGATTAACTCGTCGATATGTTGTGAACGCGTAAGCACAAGGTCTTTCAACTGAGGAAGAATCTCAAGCAGATGATTAGCTAAAAGTTCACCGTGCGGGCCGGCGACCAGATTCGCATGGGGGCAGTGTGAAGTGAGTTTGGGGTGACCTGATCGTTGAGCACGAAGCCCTGCGATCATTCGCGCAGAAGCTTTGAGTTTGTGACTGAACAAGGTTGATCTGGAAGGATTCTCAGCTGTCGGTGTCAGTTGGATTGTTGGTTGTGCGAAGTACTTCATTTCTGCTTCTGCGGTAAGTTCACCATTGGAGTAAAAACGAATTTGGAGTGTTACCAGTACTCGTCTTCCCCGAAAATATCGAGCTTTGATCTCTTCCGCTTGGATTGGATCAATTTCACAGATCGCGGTTAAGTGCCCTGTACTAGGACTCTTGTATCGCACATTCATGCCCGCTAGCCACAACGCCGCCGATACGTCATCACGACATGGATGAATGCCGGCGATTGGCACGCCCCTGAGCAAACTGGCAAGAGCGATGCCTCCGGTATAGTCGGCAGACAATGACACGAGCGCTGCTTGGTGAGTTCCATGCTGGTTGGTTGTCGCCTTATTCAATGGGAGTAACGTCTCGCTGTAACCCTCTTCAACCTTGGTAACCATCCAGTCGGATGATTCAAGCACAGGAACTGATGACCTGAGTAAAAACGTTAACAACTCTGGGTTCATTCGTGATTTGTAATCTTGGCCCCATGTCATGTCTGAACGCTGAAGAATCTGTTGAGTCATTTGAGCCATTTGAGCAAGTCCTTCGGGAAATGGATTGACGGAGAAATCCTGAGCAGCAGCTTTAACTGTTGATTGACACCGCTGTGCCATTAGGCAAATTCAATGCCAAATAGCGAGGAGTAATCCATCAAGTCCGTTCAACTGGCCCTTTTCAGCCGACATTCACGCTACGCAAAGTCCCTCAATGCTTTATGTTTATCATGCAAATGCAGGCAAACGGCTTTGCTGCGGCACAAAGCTTGTTTCGCAAATAGCACGCCCGATAGGTCGTGTTTCTGGTTACGCCGATCGATGTGTAAAAACACAACAGGCGTCCGCTGCAAAGAGGCAAAATTCAACATATCAGAACAAAAGCCTCGGCAGCAAATTCTGTGGGTAGATTCTGGCTCAGGATGTTTTCCGAGATGAGGGTGCGATCTGCCGAGCATGCGTTGAAAGCAGTGAAATTACGGAGCCTGTCGAGAGCTTAGGACGTTGACGGCTGGCAGTGCTACCCATGCGTTCTTCAACGTGGCATCCTAAGTTTGGATCAGGATCATGGACCGCAGCGCCTGCCTGTCTGCAGACACCTGCAGAACCTGTCCTGCGGCCGATTCGATGAAGCGAACTGTGGCACGCGTAGAACTCTTATGCTCCGCGCGGTCATGTGCAAGACAATTGGCGGGCGGTCCGGCTCCCGACATTTGCTCGGTCAACTGTGTGAGATTCACTTCGGTTGTGTCCTGAACCAGCAGGGCAACTGACTGCACCGAACACCGTCTCCGAGTGCATTCAAAGCGCGTTGACAGAATCAGTTCCGGCGTGACTTTTTCGTTGGCAAAGAAACGATACGTGCCTTCCAGTTCAGTCCGAGTGGCCGTAGCGGCAGGAATGCTATCATGAGGTCTGCTGCCCGGTGCTTCGACCACTCGTACCAACCGATTCGTCAACCGCTCATCTCCAAATTTCACACCCGCAACTTCGCCTGCCAGCTGCGGAACATTCACCATCGTCGAATCCAGCGCACGCCACTCCGTCAGCCAGTCCACCGAACCTGCGAACGCATCCTTCCTCACATTGGCTACCTTTCGAGCCGCCCGCTCAAGAATCAATCGCCCGTTATTCCCGGCAATCCGGACAGGCTCTGCAGCCTATCCAGACTAGATGTGTGGTACGATGAGGGCTGACACCCTGCCTCACTGGCGTGACTTGCTGGCCCGCCAGATGGCGCGGTGGAAGGCAGTGTGGATGATGCAGACGGAGGCTTCGGCGTAGCTGCCGGCTTTGCAGCCGCAGTATTCGAACACCGCTTTCGGCAGGCACAGAAATGACTTCAAGACACCCCGGACAACGGATTCTTTTGCCTGCCGCACTGTCGGGTGCTTTCAATGTCTTCCTGCAATTCGGACAGGTCACAATCATTTCGTTGGCACCATGCGAATACACACGGGCTGGCCGACTTTGATTGAATCGCCTGTCGGCATCAATGCGCCGGTTTCCTGTTCGATTGCGAACACATGGATCGAGTCCGAGTTCTGATTTTCAGCGAGCAGCCACTTGCCACCCGGCTCAATAAAGAAGTTGCGGGGCTCCTTGCCGCCGGTTGGCTCATTCTCCACCCACGTCAGCAAACCTGTTTTTTGATTGATCGCATAGGCGGTGATCGAATCCGGCCCGCGGTTGCTGACGTATAGGAATTTGCCGCTTGGATGACACAGGCATTCGGCAGTGCTTTTTGGGCCGTCAAATCCGTCTGGAATCGTCGTGATATCCTGCATCGCCGTGAGGGCTCCGGACTTTGGATTGCGGGAAAACGCCGTTGCCACCATTGAGGTCTCGTTGTTGGTGTACGCAAAGTTGCCGGACGGATGAATGGCAAAGTGTCGCGGGCCGCCGCCGAGTGTCACGCTGGCTGATGGCGGATTTGACGGCGACAATGTCGAATGTTCTGCATCAAGTTTGTAGATAAAGATTTTGTCCAGCCCCAAATCTGCTGCGTAGACAAACCGATTGTCGCTGCTCAGATTGATCGAATGCGCTCTTGGCTGGAGTTCCGCTGCATTTTCGCGAGTAGGATCTTCATGGTGAATGTTGCTGCTCGCTTCTCCAATTTTGCCATCGGCGGCAATCGGATACGCGACGACGTTGCCGCCGGTGTAGTTTGCGATCAACAAAGTACGACCGGTTGCATCGACGTTACAATGGCAGGGAGCACCGCCCAACGATGGCTGGTCGTTCAGTTTCAACAGCGTACCGTCGGGATTGATTTTCATTGCGGTGACGCCACCGTTGCCCTTGCCTGGCCCCTCGCTCAGTTCATTGACTGCGTAAAGAAATTTCTGAGTCGGATGTACGGCTAAAAATGACGGGTTCACAAGTTCAATCGCCAATGTTGGTTCGGTAAGCTTGCCTGTTTCAGAATCGAAGAGGCTGGTGTAGATACCCTTGCTAATGCTATCCCCTTGGCTATACGTCCCCACAAAGACGCGGAACTTATCCGCCTTTGCCTCTGACCATGATCCGCAAATCGCCATCGCGATAATTCCTAAAAACCAAAAGCAACATGTGCGGCAAACACTCATACAGAAACCCCTTATTCGATGACATTCGTGAAAAGTAATGGATTGTGAGCAAATCCGTTATTCGCTTATTGACGGGGACAGCCTAAGGCATTGCATGCCTGTGTTGCAATCGATTGACGTCGGAATGTTGGAGACGCCGGCGATGATCGCCTCGCAAAACAAAGTCCGTAACTCAGCCTGAGATCCATCAATCCTCCCTGCATTTCTGCGCGTGACAGGGCCCGCCGCAACCTCGCCGCCGGGGGCTCATCGCAAATGAACGAGGGGGCCTTCCGTTTCAATCCAGCAGCATTCATCGCAGTCGGGTCGCCACTCTGGGGCACGATTCACTCAAACTAACGTGAAGTTCGCGATTCCATATCGCGACAATATTGCCGGATATCATGCGCAAATCAGATCGCTATGTCCTTGGGTTGCAAGTCAGTTACTGCAGTCGATAACCTGCGTCACTTGTCGTGGTGATTGTTAACATTCAGGCTATTACGCAAAGGTATAAAATCCATGTCAGACGTTCGAAAAGGTGCCGTGACTTTAAAGGGCAATTCCGTGGACCTTGCTGGTCCAGCGCTTGCTGTCGGCTCACAGGCACCAGAATTTTCCCTCCAGAATAATGGACTTGAAGAAGTCACACTTGGAAGCAGCAACGGCAAGATTCGAATTATCGCCACCATTCCGTCGCTTGATACATCCGTCTGTCACGCCGAGACGAAGAAATTCAACGAACAGGCGGCGGCGTTGTCTAATGTTGAGATTTTGATTGTGAGCATGGATCTGCCATTCGGCCAAAAGCGATGGTGCGGTGCTGAAAACGTCGATAACGTGCAGACGCTAAGTGCTCATCGCTGCACAAAATTTGGCAAAGACTACGGCGTCCTGATCAGTGGTGGGCCACTCGACCGCTGCCTCTGCCGCGCTGTCTTTGTGATTGGTGCTGACGGAACCGTGAAGTACGCCGAGTACTGCAGCGAAATTACGGAACATCCAAATTATGACGCTGTTCTTGCAGCCGCGAAGTAGTTTTTGTCCGAGACGTACGTGACAGGAATCTCATGAGCCCTAACTATCAGACCCGCCGCGCGAAACTGCGGCGAGCCTTGAGGAAATCTGATGTAGACTTGGATAGCCTGATCATCAGTGGCGTAGCCAACGTGCGCTATCTGACGGGGTTCACCGGGGATTCTTCATGGTTGTTCCTGAGTTCGACCAGTTGTGTCTTGCTGAGCGATACGCGTTACGAGACACAGTTGGCTGAAGAGTGCCGAGACATCGACGTGGAAATCCGTGACGCCGGCCGCACGATCAATGATCTTGCCGCCATCGTAGTTGCCAAAGCCAAATCAAAGTACGTCGGCTTTGAAGCGGATCACACAACGGTCACTCAGCACGGCGCATTGTCTGAAAAGATCACGACTGCCACGCTCGTAGCCACAAGTGACCTTGTGGAGCGGCTGCGTGAAGTGAAAGATCAATGGGAACTGACCCAGATTCGGGCTGCGATTGAGTATGCTCAACGCGGAATCAGCGTTGTGCGAAGTTCCCTTCGCTCTGATCAGACCGAGACGGAAATTCGCTATTTGCTTGAAGCCGCGATGCGAAGTTTTGGGGCGGCTGGTACAGGATTCGAGCCAATCGTGGGTGTTGGTCCGACGGCCGCATTGCCGCATGCGCACGCAGGGAGGCGCCGCGTTGCTGAACATCCCGTGTTGCTGATCGACTGGGGCGCGTCCACAGATTCAGGATACCGGAGTGATCTGACGCGCGTGTTCATCACGGGCAAGCCCACGAAACAGATGGAACTGGTTTACAAGACCGTTCTTGCCGCTCAGCAAGCTGCAATTCAAGCCATTCGACCCGGGGCAAAATGCGCGGACGTCGATCAGATTGCCCGAGGTTTGATTGCCCGAGCGGGTTTTGGAAAATACTTCGGACATGGTCTGGGCCACGGTTTTGGACTTGAGATTCATGAATCTCTGCGTGTCAGTCCCATTTCTGAGCGGGAATTTGAGACGGGAATGGTCGTAACTATGGAACCCGGCATCTATTTACCGGGGAAATTTGGTGTGCGAATTGAGGATGATATTTTGGTCACAGCCGATGGAAACGAGGTTTTGTCGAATCTTGAGCGGGAATTCGATGAGGCAATCGTTCCAATCCTTGCATAAATCTCGAAATTTCACGATCCTCCTGTCACTTTATTTGACCCGTACAGGGCGTTACCGGAAACGTCCGGAGGCATTTTTAAATGGCAAAACCTGTGGAAACCGAAGAAAAAAGTGAGTCTTTTGATCTAGACCGGATCCGAAAACTGCTGCAGTTGATGGAGAAATTTGACGTTTCTGAGATCAATCTTCAGAACGACGACGAATCTTGGAAAATCCGTCGTGGGCCGCGTGTGGCTTCTGCGCAGCCTGCATTGTCACATGGATTCGCTGTGCCGCCGATGGCAGCACAAGCGGCCCCGGCAGTCTCCCCCGCAGCAGTGGCTCCTGTGGCATCAGCCGTTCCGGCGGGCGTGACAATCAACGCTCCGACGGTCGGTACGTTTTACTCGGCGGCCAGCCCGGAAGATGCGCCATTTGTGGCCGTCGGCACAATAGTGAAAGCAGACACCGTGATTTGCATGATTGAAGCCATGAAGGTGTTCAACCAGATTCTGGCTGAAAAGTCCGGACGGATTGTTGAGATCCTCGTTGCGAACGGAGATGCCGTTGGTTTCGGTCAGCCCCTGTTTCGCATTGAACTAGGCTAGTTGACATCGCCAAATTAACAGTTTCACGTTTCCAGGGCTCTCAACGGTTATCACATGTTTCAAAGAATTCTGGTTGCGAACCGGGGCGAAATCGCCCTTCGAATCATTCGTGCGTGCCGCGAACTTGGAATCGAAACGGTTGCCGTCTTTAGCGAAGCCGATCGCGGCGCCCACTATCTTGAGTTGGCAGATGAGGCATGGTGCATCGGCCCAGCGCCGGCATCCGAAAGCTATCTGCTGATCAATCGAATCATCAGCGCGGCAGAAATCGGCAACGTCCAAGCCGTGCATCCTGGTTACGGATTTCTAGCCGAAAACGCGCACTTCGCTGAGGTCTGCCGCAGTTGTAACATTGAATTCATTGGCCCGCCCGTACTGGCGATGCAGCAGCTTGGGGACAAAGTCAGCGCTCGTGCCATCGCCATGAAGGCTGGCGTACCCTGCGTTCCCGGTAGCGACGGACTAGTTTCCGATGTGAATGAAGCGGTGAAGGTCGCGGACCGCATTGGCTATCCTGTCTTGATCAAAGCGACTGCCGGAGGTGGTGGGAAAGGGATGCGTGTCGCCGGGAACGAAATCTCGCTGCGTGCGGGATTGCAGGCAGCTTCAGCGGAAGCTGAGAAGGCGTTCAAGAATGCGGGAGTGTACATCGAAAAGTATGTCGAACGTCCGCGCCACGTTGAAGTCCAGATTCTGGCTGACAATCACGGCAACGTGGTGCATTTGTTTGAACGCGACTGTTCGATGCAACGCCGTCATCAGAAGCTGATCGAAGAAAGCCCGGCTCCAAAGTTGCCGGAAGAACTTCGTCAACGGATCTGCGAATGTGCTGTCAATTTGGTACGTGAGTCAGGCTACACAAATGCCGGCACATGTGAATTCATCGTCGACAAGGACTACAACTTCTACTTCATCGAAGTGAATGCCCGAATTCAGGTAGAACATCCAGTTACCGAACTTGTCACGGGCATCGACTTGATCAAGCAGCAGATCCTTGTGGCGGCGGGAGAAAAACTGCCGTTCACTCAGGCAGATATCCGGCACACGGGCTGTGCGATCGAACTGCGAGTCAACGCTGAAGATCCCGAAAACAATTTTCGCGGCAGTCCAGGGACGATTACCAAGCTGCGACTTCCCGGTGGTCCAGGTGTTCGTTTCGATTCACATGTTTACGAAGGTTACACAATCAGTCCATATTATGACTCCATGATCGGCAAGTTAATAGTGCACAAGCCGACCCGCGATGAGGCCATTCAATGTATGCGTCGTTGCCTGCGTGAATTTGTCATTGAAGGCATCGCCACAACGCTGCCGCTGGCGAAACGCATGTTCAGTCATGCCAACTTTGTTGACTTCTCGATCGACACGACATTTGTCGAACGGACATTTTAGTCCGGATGCAGTGCAGCTGGAATGAAAGTTCGCGGTCTGCCTTTGCAAAGTTGATCCCATGATTGGCGACCAGATTTTGCGCGATCGCGTGTGTGGCAGCGAGGTCTCTGACGATGGGTTCAGCATTTCACATTCAAATCTGAAATTTCAAATCTGAAATACTCAAGGAATTCTGTTCATGTCCCACGGTATTAAACGCGTTGCATTGTTGTTTGCTGGCGGTCCGGCTCCGGGCGCCAACGCGGTGATTTCTGCTTGTGCAATTTCATTTATTCGGCAGGGAATTGAAGTTGTCGGGATTCGCTACGGCTATTCCAACCTGATGGAATACTCCCCGGCCACCCCGCTGGTGGAAGGCGTGCATTACAAGAATCTCACGGAGCCATCACTGCGGCGCACGCGCAGTAAAGAAGGTATTATCATTGGCACGGCTCGCGCCAATCCTGGGAAGCATATCACAGCTCCGGAACACCTTGAAGATCCAGAGAAAGCAGCGCCGATGAAGCGTGTCTATGACGCGCTGCGTTCCATTGGCGTGGATGCGCTCGTATCGATCGGCGGGGACGATACGCTGAAGTCCGCGAACAAACTCAAGATGTATCAGGATCGTTTACCGAGCGAACTTAAGCGGATGCCGGTAGTGCATGTGCCAAAGACGATCGACAACGACTACATGGGGATCGACTTCACGTTTGGATACTTTACTGCGGTTGAAACTTTGGGCACGGAAATCCGGAATTTGCATGCGGATGCCGAAGCCGCTCGGGCGTATTTCATTGTCGAAAGCATGGGACGCAGTGCTGGTTGGCTAGCTTATGGTTCGGCCATCGCTGGCGAAGCCAATCTGGTGTTGAGTGTGGAAGATATGCAAGGGCAATATCTGTCACCTGAATCGACACCCAAGCGGAAGGTGATGGACACCGAAATGGTGATCCAGAAAATTGTAAAAATGATGCGACACCGACAGGAGAAAGAGGGTAAAGAGTACGGTGTTGTCGTCCTCGCCGAAGGCTTAGCAGAGTTTCTCTCCGATGACGTCCTCAAGGATGTTCCGCGCGACGACCATGGGCATATTTCCGTCGCCAACGTGGATCTGGGGAAAATGTTTGCGAAGAAAGTAGCCGCAGAATTTCAAAAGCAGACCGGCCTGAAACGGAAAGTCACGGGCCTCCAACTGGGCTACGAATGTCGTTGTGCGCGACCTCACGCGTTTGATGTGATCCTTGGCAGTCAACTAGGTGTCGGGGCCTTCCGGGCGTTGTGCGAAGAAAATCACAATGGCGTGATGGTCTCGGTCTCTGGGCAGTTTGATCTGCACTACGTACCATTTGCAGATCTTGTAGATCCACAGACGCTGGTGACCGTTGTCCGTTTCATTCCGGCAGGCAGCGACTTCCATCGGCTGGCGCGGTTTCTTGAATCTAGCACCGGTGAGTAACACGACACTCCTGCGACACCGCAGTTTTGGAGTTGCAAGTGGTTATTTCATGGGAGCGGACAGTGCATTTCACAAGACAAGCTCTCCTGTTTTATCTGGTGGTAATGGCCTTGTTCACCTGGTTTCAGCGTACGATGATGTATCCCGCCGGGCGTGCCGAAACATTGCCAGTGGCTGAGTTTCCTGTGACGACAGGGAGATTTTCAAAAGCGGCGGATGTTGAAATTGTGTCTGGCGGAGATGAAAAAATTCGGGGCTGGTTTCTGCAGGCCGGCAGGGACCGCGGTGATCGCTTGGTCCTCTTTTTTCATGGCAACGGCAGTCATCGCGCGCGACGATTGACGTGGTACGAACTCTGCTGGGCAATCAATGTCGATGTGCTGGCCATGGACTATCGCGGCTATGCGGATTCGGAAGGGCAGCCGTCTGAGAAAGCACTGACGGAAGATGCAGTTGCCTCATGGAAGTACGCTACGGAAAAATTGGGTTACAGGCCGGATCAGATTGTGATCGCGGGTGAATCGTTGGGCGGTGGCGTAGCCGTCAAGCTAGCATCAACTGTTTGTCAACTTGGTGAACAGCCTGCAGGGCTGATCTTGGTCAGCACGTTTTCATCCATGCTGGATGCGGCTCGTCATCGATTCTGGTGGTTGCCTGTGCGGTTTCTGTTGATCGATCGCTATCGTTCGGATCTGGAGATTCCTCACGTCACATGTCCCGTGCTGCAATTTCACGGCACTGCCGATTCGATTGTTCCATTGCCGCTGGCGCAGCGATTACAGGATGTGACTCCAGCAAAGTCGCGAAGTGGGATGCCAAAGAAGTATGTACTTTTTAGAGGCACCGGCCACAACGACGTCTTGCAGCGAAACGGCAAGGAAGTGCAGGTGGAGATTCAGCAATGGATTCAAGCGGGGAAAGTTATTGTAAAGCCCTAGTGCGACTGTGAAGGCTCAATTTTCGGGTACGACGAACTTCCAGTCCGTCGACAAAGGTTACCGCCGACGGACTGGAAGTCCGTCGTACAAATACAATTCAACCCCAACTTTAAAGGTTGACAGAGCCCTAGTTTTTGCAGCTCTCGGCACGGGAATCCGGCCAAACCAAGCCCGCAGCTGTCCTGCGAGTCTGAATTGACGATTCAGCTTCAACCAGCGCCTCACAGCGTCAAATCGATCCGCCTTGTAGATCTCGCGCATCGCGCACATGTGCCGTTCAGTTTCCCGAACTAGATTCCCGCACACACACTGCGGAAGTCTGGCCGATTTGGCACGGCGCTAGACTCTGCAGGCTCAGCGAATCAGGCCGCTGACAGTACACCGGTAAGTCTCTTCGCGGCCCTTGATCTTGACGATTAATTCCTCGGAAAACTTGCCCGGGGTATTAGGTGCTGTGAATTGAAGTTCCACAGTCTGTACCCGCTTCTCTGTGGCATCGAGTTTGACTTTAAAGGAGTCCTGCATCTTGGGGCAATTGACGTCTTCCACCGTGAATGGTTTCGCGCCCTGCACGACAAATTTCACGGTCGTCATTTCGCCTGGTTTCAAATCACGAATCTTGACATTGTCATTCGCCAAGGTGATATCATGTTTGATGATTCCTTCAACCATCAAGGGGACATTGGGGCTTGCCTGATCGTCTGTCACAATCGTCACGATCTCACGAATTCGGCCCGCACGAGCCGTCGGTGCCAATGTCATTGTGAGTTCAAAATCCACCGTTCCCAAGCTGGCATTCCTGGCAACTTCTTTGAGAGTAGCATTGAGATCTGTATTTGTATATTTAATGTCCAAGATCTTCCAGTCCGCCCGGCCGGCGTAGGCGATCTTGCAAGTGACTTCGCCACCAGCGCCAACATGGGTTGAACCAAAATCAATTTTTCCCGGTGTGAACACGACGTCTGTTCGAATGTATGCGGAAACAGGTATCCGCACGACATCCAGCCCTGGAGCATCAAACGTGATCGTCAAGTAGGTATCACGTTGGTGCTTGTAAGATCGTGTATTCATGCGAACTTCGAGCGTAGCTTTTTCGCCCGGTTGCAGGAGGCTCTGGGAAGGGTCTCCCGGGATTACACATTGGCAGCCCGGCGACGCGCCGACGATGTGCACGACCGCATTCGTGGTGTTTTCGATCGTGAGGATTCTCAAGGATTCTGAGCCGGCCGCGATGACCCCGAAGTCCAATTTCTGAGGCTGGACGAGCTGCTGGGCCCAAGAATTCTGAGCGACGGCAGACGAATGCCCTATGCAAACAGCGACGATGGCGAGACCGAAAATAACAAGTTTCCCCAGCATGATATCGCATCCGTTGAAGTCAGTTTTTCAAACCGAACAGGGAGAAGCAGTTCTCCGATCTCATTCTACCTGAACAGACAACAATAACAGACGTCCACCGACACAAGGTCATTACGACCCTACATCTGTTATTGAAGTTGCAAATTTGCAGGCAATTCTAACTGACCCAAGCTCGAATCTCCCTGCCACCCGATCATGATAGCAGGCGCAGATCAAGTGCTGTAGTCTTGTCCTTGAATTCCTGAAACGCGCTCCGTGTGAGAGCGTCAAAAAGTGAATCCCCATGGTGGTGTGAGGTAATCGCCTAAGTCAGAGGAATATTGAGGCATGGTTAGATATGCAGCCTGCGGCGACTGGGTTGCTTGAGGCGGAAATGCGTGTATTTCGGCCTAATTTGGGTCTAAATGTCCATTCGGGACCCCAAGATCTGGCACATTTTTCGAGCGGGTGTGGTTGCGATGTTTTATGGTTGTTGGATTCGTCAAAATTTGCCCTGAAGTATGACCCACAGCCGAATTCCTGCGAATCCGGCGACATGCGGCGTGTTCCCGCGTGAGTATCATCTTGCAGAAGGCTCAGATTGGACTACAAAATCAAACGTGTGGCACTCGTATTCAGGAACCTGACCCTTACTGCAGCAGCAGGTTTTGCACCGGCAATTGCTGTTCGCAAGCCCTGCAGATGTCGCGAATCTCTGGACGAACTTGTAGCATCGTTGCAGAGAGCAATGCGATTCGCCAAACTTTAGAAGTCCGAGCATCATTTTCATCGTGGATTCAGCACTCAACAGGCTTCAAGATTTCCCAATGACAATCACTGACGCGCTTCACAACAGCCGCTTTCTGAAAGCGGTGCGCCGCGAGCCTGTGGATACGACCCCGCTGTGGATCATGCGTCAGGCCGGGCGATATCTTCCCGAATACATGGCAGTCCGCAGCAAAGTTACGTTCATGGACTTGTGCAAGACGCCGGAACTGTCATGCGAGGTGACCGTCACCGCGCAGCAGGTGTTGGGAGTCGATGCTGCGATCTTATTTGCCGATCTGTTGCCAATTCTGGAGCCCATGGGAATCGATCTGGAATACCAAAAAGGCGAAGGCCCTGTCATTCATAATCCGCTTCATACGGGCCGCGACGTCGATCGCCTCCGTGCGCTCGACTCCATGGAGTCTGTGGATTACGTGTTTCAAGCCATTCGCCTGATACGTCGCGCTTTGCCGCTGGATATTCCGCTCATTGGTTTTGCTGGAGCGCCATTTACGCTGGCATCTTATTGCATCGAAGGCGGAGGTTCAAAGAATTATGTGCGAACGAAGTCGCTGATGTACAACGATGAGAGTGCCTGGCATGTGCTGATGAGTCGTTTAGTGGACACCGTCATTTTGTATCTGCAACAACAGATTGCGGCAGGCTGTCAATGCGTGCAAATTTTTGACAGTTGGGCAGGCTGTTTATCGCCTGCCGATTATCGCCGCTACGTGTTACCGCACACAAAACGCCTCATTCAAGCTGTGCAAGACCATGCGCCTGTCATTAATTTTCTGAACGGTAACCCTGCGTTGCTGCCGCTGCAGCGGGAAGCAGGGGGGCATGTGATGGGCATTGACTGGCGGTCTCAACTGGATGAAGCATGGCAGACCCTAGGACACGATGTAGCCCTTCAAGGAAATATGGATCCGGTGTCCATTTATGCCGAACTTCCGGTACTCAAGCAGCGTGTTGCAGATGTGTTAGATCTGGCGGGTGGACGACCGGGGCATATTTTCAACTTGGGACACGGAGTGATGCCGGACATGAACCCAGATCATGTGAAGGCCGTGGTAGAGTTTGTGCATGAACTTGGGAGTACGCGGTGACCGAAACTGCGTTGGGCCTTGGCGTTTCAAAACCACTCAGAGTGGCGGTGATTGGCGGTGGCATCACAGGCCTCGCCGCTGCTCAGCGACTGGTGTCACGGTCAAGCAAGGTGCAGGTCGTCCTCTTGGAATCATCGCAACGTTTGGGCGGAATTATCCGCACCGAGACTGCCGATGGATTCGTGATGGAACTCGGCCCGGATTCCTTCATCACGAACAAACCTGCCGCGATTCAATTGTGTGAAGAGATCGGCTTTACTGCTCAACTCATCCCGACGGATGCCAGATTTCGCCGCTCGCTGGTGCTGCGCAACGGAAAGCCGATGCCGGTGCCTGACGGCTTCATGCTGATGGCTCCATCCAAGCCTTGGGCCATTCTAACCACCCCGATTTTGTCTTTCAGGGGCAGACTGAGATTGCTCAGCGAAGCGTTCATCGCCGGCCGAATGACCGCAGAAGACGAAAGCCTTGCGAGTTTCGTGCGGCGGCGATTCGGCCAACAGACTCTTGATCGACTTGTGCAACCATTGGTCGGCGGAATTTATACCGCAGATCCTGAGAAGCTGAGTCTGAGAGCAACAATGCCGCGATTTCTGGAGATGGAACAATCCCATGGGAGCGTCATACGGGCAACCTTGGCCCAACAAAAAAGCGACCGGAAGCAGGCCTTAAAGCACCCCCGTGGCGTCCCTGAATCCCCGGGCAGCGGAGCGCGCTACGGATTGTTTGCGACGGCAGCCGGTGGTCTGAGTGACATGGTTGCGGCGATCGAGCAGACTTTGCGGAAGTCGGGGCGAGTCGAAATACGATTAGGAGCGGATGTCACCGGTATCGACCGGCTGACAGCCTTAGATTCGCATTGGGGTGTGCAGTTGCGGCAGGAGTCTCCTCTGACGTTCGACGCCGTGATTGTGACGCTACCGACGCACGCTGCTGCCCGAGTTCTTAAAACCGCAATTCGTCCTGAGCTGCACGCCGCGTTGCAGGAGATCGAATATGCGTCCAGCGCGGTTGTGGTGAGTGGTCATCAGTTGTCAGACTTCGCGCATCCGCTGGACGCATTCGGGCTCGTCATCCCAGCGATTGAACAGCGTAAAATTTTGGCTGTAAGTTTTTCGAGTCGTAAGTTTCCGGATCGGGCACCTGCAGGGCAGATCCTGCTGCGGACCTTTGTGGGTGGCGCGATGCAGCCGGAACTATTGCACCAAGATGACGATACGATCGCCGGATTTGTGAACGCGGAATTGCGTTCGATCTTCGGAATGAATGCCCTGCCCATGTTTAGTGAAGTCATCCGGTACCACAACGCCATGCCGCAGTATCACGTCGGGCACCTCGCACGCGTTGCCCGCATTGAGTCACTGGCGCGGGAGACACCAGGGCTGTATCTCGCCGGCAGCGGCTACACGGGCGTTGGTATCCCAGACAGCATCGCCAGTGGTTGGACGGCTGCTGATCGGGTATTGTGAAGCTGAGTGCCATCGCTTAATCCTGTCACTTTCCTGAGGGACATTTGGACATGAATAAAGCCTTCGTACGTGAACCCGATGCAGATGGGCGCGTGCTGTGTCCACGTTGCGGGACGCCGGGAACGGCCGTAGGAACAGGACCATTGGACACACATATCCAAGAATCTGTGCGGGCTCGAATGGGAGATTCGGGCTGGTATTGCCGCCATCCTGCCTGCCACGTCGCATACTTCAACATGTTTGAGCAGGCTGTTTTGGTGAGCGAACTTCGATCGCCCGTTTATCCTTATGACGTGGACGCCCCGATCTGTGCGTGTTTCGGATTGACATGGGAAGACGTCGATGCCGACGCGCGGGATGCTGCGCCGATGCGAATTCGGGAGTTGCTCCGGCAGGCGAAGTCACCAGCAGCCCGCTGCCAACTCCTCGCCGTCGATGGTCAGTGTTGCATTCGTGACGTACAGCATCTCTACCTGAAACTACACAAAGCCCGATGACCTTGGGGTCATCGAGCTCTGTGGGAATAATGTCAACGAGGGATTAAATTTGTGCCTAGCGGGTCAGAAACGTATCGGCCGCCTGTTCGGCAGTCCGATAGTCATCGCGGTCAGTCAACAGCACGGTGTGCTGCGTCTTTTGACGCTGACGATAAATTTCCATTTTCACGGATAAGCCAATGTCTGATAGGCTCACAAGATTGATCAGGTGATTTTCGTCGATCACGTTGACCCCATTGAAAGATACGATGACGTCATCCGGACGCAGTCCGGCCAGAATCGCAGGACTCGTTTTGTGCGAATAGACGCGGACAATTCGGGCACCCAAAGCTCGGGCCAGTCCAAGTCGTTGCGCTGCCGCATCGGTGAAGTTGTTATCCAGTTCGACCCCTAAATAGGCCCGACGAACTTTGCCGTGCTGGACCATTTGATCAAACACGTGGCGGACGAGGTTGCTCGGGATACTGAAGCCGATTCCTTCATTCCCGCCGCTGTTCGACGCGATCGCCGTATTGATGCCCACCACGTTCCCATAGATATCGATGAGCGGGCCACCACTATTGCCGGGATTAATGGCGGCATCGGTCTGAATGAAATCCTGATTCGTCACCGACTGATCCGACGTCAGGGAAAGATCGCGGCGACCTTTTGCACTGACGATTCCCATCGTCACAGACTGACTGAGTCCGAATGGACTGCCTACAGCCAGCACAAAGTGTCCTATTTTTACGGTGCTGCTGTCGCCCCAACGCGCGCCGGGCTGACTCCCGTCTGCAATCTGGATGATGGCAATATCGCTTTCGACGTCGCGGAAAACTTTTTGCGGATGCACAGTGGAGCCATCGGCAAGCACGATATCGATTGCGGCATTCTCTGCATCACGGATCACGTGATTATTTGTAATCACGAACAATCCACGCACAGACTTGCTCCGCATCAACACACCGGAACCAGTCTCTTCGACCTTACGTTCCGCTTCCACACGGATCGCCTGAATATGTACGGCTGAAGGCATTACGGCGTCAGCGATGTCGGAAATATGATTCCCGCTTTCCACGAGCGCCGCTGCATTGGCAGGAATGCGGGTTTCGTAGCCGGCTTCTTCACTGACGGCGCGAGCGGACTGAGTCAGCCGCGTCGTCTCCAAATGCCCACCGATCGCCAGACCAATGGACAACATGCCGATTGAAGCAAGAATAGATGTATGACGTCGCGCCATCAACGGACTCTCCGGGGAAAGTTTCACATCCTGTGGCTCGGCTCCTTCCGCTAAAAAACTGGATTGATATCTCTAAATTCCGGACACATTCAATTTAGAAATGCGGTCCGGGAATTCAAAGTTCTGGTGACTTACCCTCCAGGAGCCACCGGTGGAGATCTTTCAGAGACGGCAATTGTTCCCAACTGCAAACACACAGATCTCCATACGGTGTATCGATCTGCGGTTTAGGCCAATGCAAATCGAATTCGGTAGAATCCGCCGTTCAACACCAGACCACGGTCGCAGTGCTGTGAAGGCGGAAGAATCGCTACAGACGATGCATCAAAGTCGGACGCCCAAATTGTCTGAAGTGGAGCCGGTAGACTAGCGGGGAGCTACCCGATGATCAGCTCTGTACCGAATGTGGCGGATCTTCATGGAACGCCAAAACCCGTATTGCCGTTCGGTGTAATCGAAGGCCACGCAGAAAAGGCCAGACATCCATGAATGATGTCAGGCCTTGAAGAGTTTGTCTCGCTATCCATGCCGCTCTTCGAACTGAATTATGGCTGGGGTGCAGTTTGAGGAGGATGCGCGTCGATGATCGACTCCGGTTGCTCAACTCCCGGCGGGACTTCGTGTTGCTGCGCACGCACATCTTGTCCTGCTTCGAGCTGAGGGAATCGCAATGCGGACTGTCGTTCGTGGATTGTGTGAGGCACATTGCTGGTGCCCGGATATTCCGTAACCTTCATCTTCGGCACCCCGGTCGCGACACTCTCTGGCGGATTCGCAGAGCCATCACCGAGAGTCCCACAGGCGCCGCATACTCCACTGGCGTGGCCCTCGCCGCCGCATGAACCGCAGACGCCCGCAACTGCGGATTGCAGCATCATCTGGCCTTCACTGCCGACAATTGCGTTGTCGCTGACATTTGTGTACCCGGCATTATCCATGAATGACGAACCAGAGGTAAACGGGCGGCACCCACTGATGCCACCAAAGAGACAAGCCGAGCGACACCCTGCGAACGAGTAGGACTGATCCAACCTATCGATCGCCCGCGCGAAGTCTCCCAATTCACTATTGACCGATTGCTGGAGACAGGCCATGCCGGTTATTAAACCGAGCACCAGCAGAGTTCCTAAAAGGACAATTTCCGCGGACAAGATGACTCCGTACTCATCGTGCTGGAACGTTTTCAGCAGCTTCAACATTGAAATTCTCCAGACATAGATTCAGAGGGAAAGAGCCCCATGGCGTGGAACCAGAGTGCTCGTTGGCAGACGGAAAGCGAGTCTGCCCTTCGGTTTGTCGTTTGATTGATGAAGTGGCGGATCGCTCGCGCGGCGTGAAGGCAGCCGTCCGATGCGAGAATGGGGCATGCCTGCCCCATCTCGCGTCGTCCAAACAAACGCCTGAAAATCTTTTCAGCCGCGGGCGGTTTCTCAGGCCGCCGTCTCCCTCTCTCGCTGCGAACAAAGCCCGGTCGCACTGTGCAGGAATGTCTCTCTCGGGACCGCAACCGGCTGGCTGGTGGAATTCCAGCAACCGGCAGCAGCTCTCGCACCCCTCACAATCCGTACAACCGTTCTCGTCACAACAATCATTTGCCAATGCATAAACCGTGCCATTCGCATAATCGTTACAATCAGGACCACCATACTATTGTCTAAAAGTATTACCACAAAACATTTTAGCGAATACTTGTGACTGCGAACTGGTTCCGGATATTCCGAGTGCGCGCAAAGCAAGGATTACACCGGTCTTCACGATTATGTCAATTGAAGTGAACATGCCGAATGTATCGGTCAAAACGCCACGCCAATCCGTCACTCGGCCGTCAATTCCTGTGCTGCCATATCAACGACCATCGGATGACAGTTCTGCCGCGTTCCAACAGTGCCGGTGCCAGCGTCTGGACACGGGCGAACCAGCTGCGGTCTGGCACCCGGACATCTGCCGCGACATGCACGGCGTTGCGTTTGTCGTCCCAGATCTTCCACCGCTAGGCACAACGAGCATGGCTCCACACAGGTGAGCCTTCGTTTCTTGCGGCACGTATCCGAGAATTCGGCACATTCAAACGCCGAGTCAACCCGTCTGTGCCTGTCATTGTCTTTTCGGCCGGCTCACTCTCCACTCTGGATTCAGGCAAGCTTTCCAGCCAGAGCCTAATTTCCGGGGGGGATCAGCCAGCGGAACGGCATGCAAAAAAGAGGGGAAGCGCCACAATGAAGACGATTGCTGCAGGTCTCATGAATGTCGTTTTGTCACATCACCGTCAGTGCTTCCAGCCGGGTCGCAAAAACTGGCAACCATCAATATCGCTGCGAGCGAAAAGTCTTCGCCCCTCAAAATGGATTGCCTTTGATCCGTGCCAACGCAAACAGGGGACCGTGAATCACGGTCCCCTGTCGCATTCGTTAGATTGTCGTCAGTCGTCCTTAAAATCTTTGAAGTGACTGCTGGAAATCGGCTCCATTCAAGCTAGGGCCACTGACAACCGTGGTTGTCTACTCAATCCAATCCACAAGATCAGATTATTTGGAGCTCGTGCAACCAGCCTCTGCGGTTGCCTCGCAGCCAGTCCCTGGATCGCAAGCATCTGCACAAGGATCGCAACAGGTTTGAACAGTGCGGCACACGACGCGTGGAACACATCGCGTCTGAGTCACGGGAACCTGACGAGCTACACACTTGGTGCGTGTGACCGTACGTGTTTCGCAGACCTGACGGCAAACCGTATACGGAACTTTACGTGTGCATGTCTGCTGTGTCATGGTGCAAGTGGTGTAAGGCACCTGACGTGAATGACATTCTGACACCATGCGGCAAGTGGTGTAAGGGACGCGGCGTGTAATGCACTCGTCGATATAGCTGCATTGGGTGTAAGGAATCCGCCGCGTGCAGGTCTGGTGCGTCATCGTGCAGGTCGTGTAAGGAACTTGCTTCTGGCAGGTTTCTGTGACGAATGAGCATGTGGTATAAGGCACTTTCTTGACACTGTGAACCGGAACCTGACGGCAGATCGTGTAAGGCACCTGCTTGTGGCAGACTTCCGGAACCATGCGCGTGCAGGTAATCGTCTTTTCAATCATCTTTGGACACCACTTGCGGCAGCAGACCGTCCGGCCTGGGCATTGCACGCAGACTTCTTTGGTGCAGCAGGGATTGCATGGATCAACGACGCATTTTTTAACAACCGGACCGGGGATATGTCGTGTTTCCGTGATCCATTCCCCAGAACATTCCTGCACAGTTTTGCATTCAGTGACTGGCTTACAGACGGTGTAACAGACATCTTTGTAGCAGGTCTCTGTTTCCGTGCGGCAGGATGTGGTGCAGACGTCTTTGTAGCAGGTCTGGTAGACCGGCTTGCAGACATTGTAACAAACCGTGCGATGGCAGGTTTGATACACGGGCTTGCAGATCGTATAGCACTGTTCGCGATAGCAGGTCTGATAGACGGGCTTGCGCACACGGCAGGTGACATCGCGGTAGCATGTCTCATACACCGGCTTGCAGGTGGTGCACGTGACGGTGCGGTAGCAGGTCTGATAGACCGGTTTGCAGACCGTGTAACATTGGTCACGGTAGCAGGTTTCATAGACGTTCCGGGTGCATGACACTGGCACGGATTCGGTGCATTGGTCATAGACCGTTTTCATGCACGTGTACTGTTGTGTTTCCCACACAACTTCCTGCACAGTCTGACATTGTGGACCACATCCGCACCGAGCTGCGACGAAATCACCACACGGAGAACACGCAGAAGTCCCAACACCGCGGAAACCGCCCGATCCGAGCAATCCCGCTGTCGAAATTCCGCTGTTCAGCAGTATGGCAACTGCAACCGCGACTCCCAGCATGAGCCTTTTCATTGCCTGTACCTCGATAGTTCTGAAGAGTGAAACTTAAGCACGCAGCAAGCGCGCTTTCCTCGTTTACTCTTCGACGACCTCAATTGCACGACTTGATTGACAGGACACCGCCTCGACCAGCACCGAGACTGTTCGACGGGGTCACATAGAACAACAATTTCCACCGTTACAGGCAGAATTGTCAATCACGCAGCATTGTCCGATCTTGATTGATCGGCCGATTATGCCGCACGCAGGATAATGCGATCCACCCACGCATTCCGTACAAAACGAAACCACGTACTTGGAGCGATCTATGATGCCGCAGCCGCTACAACGGCCACCTTATCGAATCTGTCGCATTGCGGGAGGACGAATTGCCCGTCCGGGAGGCTGGTTTTCTGAGTCGCTATTGGCGACTGTGAGACTGTCGGCAAAATGCTGCAACATGGTTGCCGGTCTGGCGTTTTTTGCTAAACTCCCGACCCTTGCGAACTCTAAAACATGTCGTGTGTCGTCTGTTCGTACTGGATCAGTTGGCGGTGTAGCTCAGTTGGTTAGAGCAGCGGAATCATAATCCGCGGGTCGGGGGTTCAAATCCCTCCGCCGCTATTTGAAACCCCGGAAAACATTGGAAAAACAGCGTTTTCCGGGGTTTGCCTGATGCTAGTCGGCAGAAAGCGGTGCACCTCCACCCTTTGCGGATGCCTGCTGCACGGCTTTTTCGAAGAGTGAATCGGTCACGTAGCGAAAGTGCTTCGTCGCCACGTTGGGACTTTTCGCCATCCACTGGCAAGTGAGGTAGTTGCGGAAGTCTTGCTCTCGTTCCGTTAGCCTGCTGGGGTATCACCTGATTCGCATGAAGATGTAGCAGAACTGTGCTGCTCACGGGCGTGACTCTTGCTCGGTGAAGTTCACCAAAACCATGCATCCTAGCTGCTGATCGCCGTCATCGGAGTGACCGCGCAACTTGTAGAACGAGGCCAGCTCATGCCTTGAGCTGCGTGTTTTGACGTAGAGCCGCTAAAATCGCTCTGTAAAAATAGTGCCCTGTGGTACCACAGTGGGTTGACGAGAGAGTACGAACTGCATGGGGCTGCGCAAAAACGCACGATCCAAGGATCCTTTGTTTTCTAACGAGTTGAGATCATGGAAAAATATTTTGCAAACAATCGAGTTTGCCCGCCAGTCGCGATCCTCGTGAATGGACCAAGTTCGTCCGGAAAGTCGACTCTCTGTCGAGCTTTGCAAGACCGTCTGACCGACCTTGCAGACGGCAATCCCGATGCGGCATTCGCTCGTGTGGCGTTTGACGACGTTGTTCTTTTAATGTCAGACAAACTCTATCCGGTGAGCTTTGTCAGGCTTAAAGGCGGGGACCTTGCGCGTCTCGTATCGCGTACCCCCCATGATGGCCGCGCCGGTTGGGAATATATCGACGAGAGCGATGCGGAAGGAAGGCATGGGGGCAGCCCCCGCCTGCGGCTTGTCCTCAACCCACATGCCCGCTGCCTGCTGTCCGGACTTCACAGGAGTTGGGGCGTGCATCTTGAGCTGGGGACGAATCTGGTCATCGACCACTTTCTCCAAGACAAATCGTGGAGCGAGGAGATTCTTGAAGTTCTCCGGCGAGCGCACGCACGCACGCCTTTTCTGCGTGGGGGTGTTTTGCTCTGTGGGTGAATTAGAACGACGGGAATCTTCGCGAGGCGATGGCGGGGTGGAGGGCCGGCCGCTTGGACTGGCCCGCAGGAGTGACGAACTCTGCCACTCATACGAGCTCGACTACCACGTCTCCGTGACGACGGATCAGCAGACGACCACGGAGTCGGTGGAGATGATCGTAGCGGCACTCCAGCAAGCGGGATTCTTAGCTGCTGGTGCAGGTGGGCTGAACGAATAGAAAAAGCCTTCGTCTCGCCTCTCCTCGACTGGTGCGCAGCTGAGCTGACCGCGCGTTAGGTTTTTGGTTTAGGAAGCTGGCTGGTGAGCGGCCGGGCCATGGATAGCGAGTCGGTTGATACGACTTTGTGGCAGCAAGATGCATGGGAAAGTTCCCGCAGTCAATTTGACGAAATAACTTTGTGGTTCATTTTGCAGTCGTGAGTTTGTTTATGACATTTCGGCGATACAGCATGCTGTCTGGGTGGGGCGCGGGGGCCGCGTTTGCTGTGCTTATTGTCATGTGGCCAAACATGGCTTTGGGGATGATCCGCGCGAAATCGGCTGTGCCTAGACTCATGGAAGCTTACCAGACTGATTCTCCAGCAATCGTCATCCCGGACAGTGCGCGATGGGCGTTGGGAATGATTGGCGGACCGTCGCCCGCTCCGGTCAAGGGATTTCCACAGGCCATCGGGAGCTGGAGCTTGAGTTGTCTAGACGACTAATTTTTTGACTTTGCCGTTGATTTTCGAGTGCGTCTGCATGGCGGTTTATCACGGCTTGCGACCTTGGATGAGTCCAGTCAATTCGATCAAACTGTGGTTCCCTAGGATTCAAAAACTCAGTCATTTTACATCAAAATTGCCGATTTCCGCGTCGAGCCTGGACTGCTGCGCGGCAGGCTTCTAAAATCACGAAGGTGAGATCCACAGTCTGAATCTCTATGTCAAGTTTGGTTTTGAGCATTTTACCGTCGCGCGAATCACAGCTGCAGTCGGCGGAAGTTAAGGATGAATTTTCATGCGAAATGGATGTTGGATCGTCTCTTTGGCAATTGCGGCGTTTGCAGCAACAGGCTGTGAGGATGCGCAGTATCAGGATTACAGCAAAGCGTCGCTGAGCGAAACGCAGGTGCATGACCACGACCATGGCGAAGTTGGCAAGCACGGCGGACATGTGCTTGAGATGGATGATACCCACGCCCATCATGCCGAACTGGTATTCGCCGCTGCATCGCGGGATATCACCGTGTATTTTTATGGCACCGAAGTTGGTGCAGCGAAAGCTGCTTCGAACGTAGCCTTAGAACTGCATGTCGGTGACGGTCACAAAGATCTCGTAGCAAAGCCTGTGCCTTTGGATGGCGAGACTGACGCGACGGCATCCCGCTGGGTGATCAGTGGTGCTGATCTTCCGCAAGAAATCAAAGGCGAAGAACAGCTCGACGGTCATCTCGCAGCGACGATGGACGGCCAACCGTTCTCCTACGCATTGGAAGCGCATAGCCACGATGAGCATGTGCATCCTGAAGAGACGCCTGCTGCGACTGCTCATCAGGAAGGGCACGCTGCTGACGCCGCCGATCATGCCAACGCCCAAGAAAAAACAAAATAGCTTGCCGTTTTTCCAATTTCTGTAGGATGGACATGCATGTCCGTCGTCTTCGCCAAAAGATCGTTAATTGTGCCTGCAACGACCACACAGGCGAAACTCAATGTAACAACGCGAGCGGCCGGAGTGCCGCATCGGTCATGGAGGACCTTTGTGCCGATTGCCGCCCTATTGATTGCTGCGATGGCCGCAAGTACAGCACTGTTGCTCCCGGCCCCCCCTGTTGAATCTACCGCTCCCCCGGTCACAAAAGCGGTGATGGTCAAAGCATATCCTCACGACCGCACGGCATTTTGCCAGGGTCTGGTAACGTCCGAAGGACGCTTGCTGGAAGGGACAGGGCAGTATCATAAATCCCGGTTGCGTCTGGTGGATCTCGAAACGGGCAAGTCTGTCCTCGATCAACAAAACTCGCCTGATGTGTTTGGTGAGGGCATCACAATTTGGAAAGACCTTGTGTATCAGCTCACCTGGCGCAACGGTTACATGCTCGTGTACGATTTGAAAACGCTGCAAAGCAAGGGGTCTATTCGTTACCGCGACATTGATCCGAAGTTAATGGAAGGTTGGGGCATCACGCACGACGGACATTCGTTGATCATCAGCGACGGCAGTGCGGCCCTGCGTTTTATCGACCCGGATACGTTGAAGTTGGAGAAGACCATTCGTGTCAAGGCTGGTTCGAAGGCGCTTACAAAGTTGAACGAATTAGAATTTGTCAACGGTCGAATTCTGGCCAACGTCTGGTACGAAGACCGGATCGCCTGCATCGATCCCGCGTCAGGCAAGGTGACCGAGTGGATTGACATGGCTCATTTGCGACCTCGCGAAGTCAAACACGATCGCGAAGCCGTTTTGAATGGCATTGCGTGGGACGCTCAAACCCAACGTCTCTTCGTGACCGGCAAACACTGGCCCACGATTTACGAAATCGTGCTCAGTCAATAAGCCGCAACCCGTGCTGTTCGACAATTGACGGGTCGCCGAATGCGCATGAATTCGAGGGTAAGCATTGTTTTTGGCCGAATTCTGACGCATCCCGCTCCACCAAAATATTCCCATGAAACCCCCGCGGAGGATCGCTTGATTTCCGAACCGCCGTCGCAGGTTCCTCCGACACGAGTGATCGATTATACTTTGTGAGCTAGGTAAAGTTCCGGTGTTTTCGGCTAGGGCTCATCAGGAAAAATGCATGTCGAACGTCGAATATGATGTAATTATTGGGCTGGAGGTTCACACGCAGCTCAAGACCCAATCGAAATTATTTTGCGGATGTTCCACGGCGTTTCGACCGCTTGATCCGAACACCCAAACGTGTCCGGTTTGTCTAGGTCTTCCGGGTTCTCTGCCGGTGATGAATCGTCATGCGTTTGAGCTGTCGCTCACGACAGCATTGGCTTTGAACTGCGAAATCGCGGCGTGGACGCGTTGGGATCGCAAGCAGTATTACTATCCCGATTTGCCGAAGGCGTATCAGCTCAGCCAATACGATGTGCCATTCAGCAGCAAAGGCTGGCTCGATATTGCGGCCGATGATCCACAGCAGCCGCCTCGCCGAATTCGAATCACGCGTGCCCATCTGGAAGAAGACGCAGGCAAGAATGTTCACGACGAAAGCGGACGCGGGGCGGAAAGTCGTGTCGATCTCAATCGGACAGGCACGCCGTTGCTGGAAATTGTCAGCGAGCCGGATCTCCGATCGGCGTCTGAAGCACGCCGGTACCTTGAAAATCTGCGTTCCCTGCTGCTGTTTATTGAAGTATCCGACTGCAATATGCAGGAAGGCAGTCTGCGGTGCGATGCGAACGTGAATCTGCATATTCACAACGGGGACGGCAGTCGCTCGGCCACGCCGATTGTGGAACTAAAAAACATGAACAGTTTTCGTAACGTCGAACTTGCGGTGGAATACGAAGTGCGACGTCAGGCTGTCCAATGGGAGAAAACGGGACAGAAAATCGGCGATGCGCCGAAGCAAACGCGAGGCTGGGATGCAGAACGCAGCGTCACCTTTGCGCAGCGGGAGAAAGAAGAATCATCAGACTATCGGTATTTCCCGGACCCGGATTTATTTCCTGTCACAACGACCACCGCTCAGATCGGGGCGATCCGGACGGCTCTGCCTGAAATGCCGGCGGCGCGGCGCGAACGGTTTCAAACGCAACTGGGTCTGAGCGCATACGACGCGGCGGTGATCCTCGATCAGGGCCCGGAACTTACGGCATGGTTCGAGCAGGTCGCGCAATTGTGCGGCGATGGGAAAACCGCTGCAAACTGGGTGACGCAGGACATTCTTCGCGACTTGAACGCTGCCAGCCTGACGATTGCGCTGTTTCCGATCACGGCTCAGATCCTCGGCACACTGCTTCAGTGCATCACATCCGACCGCATTACGACAAGGAGCGCAAGAGATATTTATGCGGCCTTGAAAAATGACGCAGCCGAAGATCGGACAATTGGAGTGTCTGATATTGATCGCCTGATTGCCGCAAATGGGCTTGAAATCCTGCGTGATACCGCAGCCTTGGCGGCGGCAATCGCAGCAGCGATCGCGGCCAAGCCGGATGCGGTCCACGATTTTCGTGCTGGAAAACAGCATGCCGTTGGACCACTCATCGGGATGATTATGAAGCAAGTCGCCGGTGCGGATCCGAAGCAGGTTCGCGAATTGTTAATTGCGGCGATCAAGTGATCTTGCCGAAAATGCGATTGTTGGTGTTCGCAAGGAGGATGGACATTCCTGTCCGTCGTTTCCTTGGATGTCTTGCTGTTGTTACAGAACAGGCGATGCAAATGATCATGGTCAAGCGGAGATCCACACGAATGGCTTACGTCACTGTACTTGTTGCGTTGTGGCTGTCATCAAGCAGGGTTACCGCCGACGATCAGATAAAGTTCAATCGCGACGTGCGGCCGATTTTGTCGGACAAGTGTTTCTTCTGCCATGGGCCAGACAGTGTCAAACGCAAAGCGGATTTGCGACTCGATGTTCGTGATGTCGCGGTGGCAACAGGCGCCATTGTTCCGGACAGGCCGGAAGAAAGTGAGATGTTGCGCCGCGTTCTGAGCCACGATCCGGAGGAACAGATGCCACCGGCCACGGCAAAACTGGCACAACTCACGGACGCGGAAATCAACACGCTCAGAAGCTGGATTCAACAGGGTGCCGCATACGAAGGTCACTGGGCGTTTCTTGCGCTTTCAAAAGATGCTTTGGGCACGCATTCAGCCGGCGATGTGTCGCCCCGCATTGATGAAATTGTCGCGACTGGTCTGGCGGAACGTGGCCTGAAAATGCAACCCGCAGCGAATCGTAATACGCTGGTCCGACGCATGAGTTTTGATCTCACCGGCTTGCCACCAACTCCCAGCGAAGTCATAGCCTTTGTGGAAGATCAGTCGCCGGACGCCGTTGAGAAACTGGTGGATCGCTTGCTCGCATCACCCGCATACGGTGAAAAAATGGCAATCGATTGGCTAGATACGGCGCGCTATGCCGACAGTTTTGGTTTTCAAGTCGATCGTCCATGGGAAATGTGGCCTTGGCGCGATTGGGTGATTAAGGCTTACAACGAGAACATGCCGTTCGATGACTTCATCACATGGCAGCTTGCTGGTGATCTCCTGCCGAGTGCCACCGATGAACAGATTCTCGCCACGGCTTTTAATCGCCTGAATCAACAGGAATCGGAGGGCGGAAGTGTGGAAGAAGAGTACCGCGTCGAATATGTGTGCGATCGCGTTCAGACATTCTCAACGACATTTCTGGGGCTCACTTTCGAATGTGCACGCTGTCATGATCACAAATTCGATCCCCTGACACACAAGGAGTACTATCAGTTCTTCGCGATGTTTCAGAACATCGACGAAGCCGGATTATACTCGTACTTCACTCCATCACCGCCCACTCCGGCCCTCACGATCTTGGACGCATCATCTCGGAAAGATTTGGCGGAACATCGCATGTCCGTCACGCAGCTTGAGGCGGCTCATGCAGAATTACAACACAGCCGCGAACCTGTGTTTTCGAAGTGGCTAAATTCAGCGGATCGAAGTAACCACGCGGCGTTAGCGTTGCCGGAATTGGGGCGTTTTGAGTTTGAAAAGCTCGACGGCGACAGGCTCGAAAATTCAGTAGCTCCGGACAAGCCCGCAGTGCTAAAAGGCGAAAATAAACTGACTCCGGGCCGCGACGGGAACGCCGTGGAATTCACGGGTGATGACTCGATCGACCTACCGTTCGGCAATTTTACACGCGAAACGCCATTTTCGGTTTCACTCTGGCTGAAGACGCCAGACGTGAAGGAACGGGCCATCGTGTTTCATCGTTCGAGAGCATGGACCGATGCGGCAAGTCGCGGATACGAGCTATTAATCGAGAACGGACGACTCAAATGGTCGCTCATTCACTTTTGGCCGGGAAATGCAGCATCGATCTCGGCACGTTTGGTGCTTCCGGTCAATCAATGGGTGCATGTGTTTGTGTCATCCGACGGCAGCAGTCGAGCGTCAGGATTGACAATTAGAATCAACGGCGAGGCAACTGAGGTCGAGGTGGTAAAAGACCATCTCTCGCGTGAGATCACGGGAGGCGGTGGCGACAACATTGCGCTTGGGGAACGCTTTCGCGATCGCGGATTCAAAGGCGGGATGGTGGACACGTTTCGCGTGTTTTCGAGGAGACTTAGCAACCTTGAAGCACGCGCCACGTTCGATGAAGTTGCTGCCCGCAACGTCTTGAATCTGCCTACCGAGCAACTTGACGATACTCAGCGGGCAACTTTGTTTGACCATTTTTTAATGACGACCGACGAGACGTGGACGCTGCATTTGACCGCACTGCAGTCTGCCCGCCGAGTTCTTGGTCAATACCATGATAATCTGCGCGAGATCATGGTCATGCGTGAGTTGCCGGAACCGAAAAAAGCGTACGTCTTGGATCGGGGTGAGTACACTCAAAGGCGGGAAGAAGTTTTTGCGGGAACACCAGCGGCATTGTCGCCGTTTCCCGAAGGTGCGCCGAAGAACCGATTGGGACTGGCAAGATGGCTGACGGATCCACGTCACCCGCTCACCGCACGGGTGACGGTCAATCGTGTGTGGCAGAGTCTCTTCGGACGGGGATTGGTGAAGACAGCCGAAGATTTCGGAAGTCAGGGAAGCCGTCCACTGTATCCGGCGATACTTGATTCTCTGGCGCTGCAGTTGCTGGAAACAAAATGGGATCTGAAACGGCTGATTCGGTCAATCGTGCTTTCGAAAACATACTGTCAACGCAGCATGGCGGATGACAAAACGCTGGCCGACGACCCGGACAACGAATGGCTGGCGCGTGGATCGCG
>Ga0209553_1000200_pt1 | contig 31148 bp, 37 predicted proteins | sample LauGreFBDMM110DN_2_FD_188217 | JGI IMG/M metagenome (GOLD analysis project Ga0209553, IMG submission 188217) | Freshwater lake microbial communities from Lake Michigan, USA - Fa13.BD.MM110.DN (SPAdes) (version 2) | ecosystem: Environmental > Aquatic > Freshwater > Lake | place: Lake Michigan...
TACTTCAACCTTTTTAGTATATTTTTGTCTATCACTATCTAATAGTGGTTTAGCATTATCCCAAAAATCTAATATTCTTTCATTTGTAATTACAACATCTTCATTATTGGAATAAGCGTGTAGAATACACATCAATTCTTTTATCATTTCTGGCGACCATCGTTCAAGTGTAAGAAACCAAGATGGCCTGAATATTACATTATTATTGTCCGTCTTTTTCATTCCAAAAAGTATCAACATCGTTTAAGTATTGTTTGTATTCATCACTTTCAACAAACTTTTCACCATCATCTTTAATTTTTTTCATAAGGGAACGAAACCTAATTTGTAATTCATTCCATTTTTCGTCTATTGATAATTCATCACCAACTAGATTTTGATGAATACAATAATCAACATAGGAACTAATTGAAATCCCCTGTGAAGCGCAATAAGTTTTTAATCTTTTGTGTAGGCTTTCATCTACCATAATACATTTTCTATTTTCCATATTTTATATTTTTATACAATTATACAATAAATACACCTTTATTATACAAAAGTCAAATAAGAAAGAAAAATAGTTAAATTATTTTTGACCCAACTTTCGTTCAGGTTCAGTAAAAGGTTGTCTAATAGCAACCCTAATTTGTTCTGCGTGTTCTTTACAGATGTCCCTTCTAACCCCAATCTGTCCTACATTTTTAACCATATCAGGACTAGACGAACAACGGGCAACATAACCCGATATACTCTCCCCACGATTATACTTTGGTAGATACACTTTAATTGATGTTTAAGACACTTTATTAGTAGCAGCACATATTGTTATAGGAAAATCTCCTACGAGCCCCTAAAACAATCCCACCATTTCTAAACTTATCACGGGGGTTCGCAGGTTGAAGACCATTAGTCAGCATATAAGTATAATATGGGACATAGTCATTCTGGTTCCAAAACAACCAATCATTACATCTTTGACTATAATATGTTGCTAAATCGCTAAACTCCGTTTTCAAGGTTCGCCATACAGACAAATCAACATTATTAGAAAACTCCCCCTGTTGTGATTGAATACCCCTGTTTGCGTATTTGGCTAATAGGTTGGTAGTCATATAAACCATAGTCCAATACAACACTACATTCTGTAGGTAATTATCCAATAAGAACTTGAACCTTTCATTAGCAGGGTCATCAATCGTGTTGGTTAAAATCAATTCATTTATCTTATCAAATAACCTATCACCAACGATGTCTCTGGCGTTGATAAAATGGCTCTGTTGAAGGGCTGGAAGAATGTTGCCGCTTAAAAGGGAATATTCTACAGGTAAATTATCACGGACATAATCTTCACTTATCCAATATATCATAATTCAGGATTTCTAAACTTGTTTATCAATTTAATTGGTTGATTGTATTTCAACGATAATATGTTTTCAATAGATGCGTTTGCTTTTCTAACCATCGGCTTAATTGTTGTTTCCATCATCAAGTTCCACGCTACATTTATTTCTTCTGCGTTTTGACTGAATGCCGAATTGTTTAATGTGCTAATCCCAAGAAGAAGCGGACTGGCTATTTGCTGACCCGTAAGAATGGCTTGGACGCACATTTGTAATATTTCAGTATAGAATGTATCATTACCCGTATTACTGATTGGTTCAATAACAGGTCTTTCTTCACTTGAATTACTGAATGCCAACATAAGTTTCTGTCCCTGTTTTCCTTGATAAGACCTAACCAATTCTTCGTAGGTTTCAAGTTTTTCTTCAGGGGTAGGGTCTCCTATCAAACTTACAAATAAGTTCGGCATAAGTGATGCTGCTAGGTTTGTCTTGTGAAACTCATACACTTCTGCTTCCAACACACAACTATCTATTGATGATTGGTATGGTGTAAGTGGGTAATGTCTATTCATCGTTGGGGTGTAATCTTTCCAATATACCATTTCCCTTCCTTCACGGCTTTCCATATTCAAGGAATTAAACTTTACAACTAATCTTCTTTGTTGTGTATTTTGCCAATCTTCACAAAAATAAAAAGTTCCTTCTTCCCTATTATGAATATCCACATCGCTTTTTCCAACACGAACATCTTGGAATGGGATATGGTAAATACTTTCAATTCTGCTGCCATCACGGGACTTTATCGTCTCAAGGCTATAGCCCCCAAATAACCAAATGTCGTAAAAAATCTTGTAATATAATTCACTAATGGTCTCAAACTTATTCACAAGAACATTACCAAGACCTTCTATTTCAACCCCATCACCATAAGTCATATTTACCTTCGCATCAATCGCAACCGACATCGTAGGTGAATGTTCTTTTACTTGAAGGATAAATTGTGGGTAATCATTTTTTAACCCCCAAAGAACCCACGGCTTACTGCGTTCTGTTGCTTCCCTGTTTTCACGGGTGTCTAATCTGTTGATTTGATAATCAACATTAAACGAATGTATCTTTGGTTGTGGATTTGTATTACTTTCCATATTCTATAAATATATGTTATTCCTTTATTGTTTGTAGTTTAGTTTGTATATCATACCTATTATGTAGGTGAAGGTGTTGGCGTTGGTGTCTGCGTGGGTGTCCCTGTGTTCGTTGGTGTCGGCGTAGGTGGTATTTCTGGTATAACAATAACACAACCGCAACTTGGTATAACTGATGTAGTTATTACATCAGTAATAATACCATATCCAGTAGCACCCGATGATGACTGGGAACCACTTGTTATTGTTCTAGACCAGTTATATTGATTTCCAACATTCATAAGTGTTCCAGACACAACATAATCACATATCGCATTTGTTGGTGTTGTAAGACCAATATCGCTATACAAACTTACAATAATTTTTCCAAAACCACCAGAATTATCTGTTATTGTTTTAAGATATTGTGTTGTAAATACAGGACAAGTTGGGGTCGGTGTGTTCGTTGGTGTTAAAGTCGGTGTGGTAGTATTTGTTGGTGTATTCGTTGGTGTTAAAGTCGGTGTCGCAGTATTCGTTGGTGTCTGTGTAGGTGTCCCTGTGTTCGTTGGGGTAATTGAAGGGGTAGGCGTAGGTGATGCGGTATTTGATGGTGTAGGTGTTATACCAGTTCCATTCTTATAGTAGATTTTATTAGGTTCAACATTCGCAGTATTACCTGTATAGAACTCGTTTTCAACAGGAACGAATATAAACGCCAAACTATTTAACAACTTTGCGTTTGATGGGTTATACGATGTTGAACCTGATGGCATTTCATAAACACCTAACCAGTATTGGTTTTCATTTTCAAGGTGTAAATTACAAGCACTTCCCCCTGTATAATTTAAGTTTTCAGGTAGGTTCTTGAATGTATCAAAACTAAACACATCATAACGATTAGCATACATACTTGGGTAAGTTGATGTTGCGTTTTCAGGATAGAAACTTACGATGTTTCTACCTTGAGCGTTCTGTAATCTCCACAAGTATCTTGGATTGGCACCAAAATCCCCCGTCTTGTATTGGGATACATTTACGAAGATGTTGTTTGTTGCGTTCTGTTCTATGTATATCATTTTATATGGTTGGTGGTTGTGGTAATGGTGGGTTCCAGACAATTAAAGGTAATGTTTTTACCCATTCATTTTCAAGGTAAATAGAATTATCAATTTCTGCTTGTGATATTACCCAATTTAATTCTAAATCTTGTATTGGATTAAAATACCAAGATGGTTGAACCAGTTTTCTTTGTGGCTCCAATAATGTTGTTTTTTCTTCTAATGTTAAAAGTCCTACCAATTCCATATCTTTTTTATTATCCTAATGTTCCAGCGTTTCTACTTAAAGATGTTTGGAAAACTTGTATTATTGTATTTAGTGTTGAAACCTCGGCATCTGTAAGTGATGAACCAACAGACAACCAAGCCCAAGTCATAACATTACTACCAGTTACTGCGCCCGCAGGGTGATTTACCGCCACAACATAACAAGGTAAGGTTACTAGATTACTATTATAATTACCCGTTTGTGTATTTAACGACGCTCCATTTAAGTATAATTCTCTATCAGTCGCACTTCTTCTTGTTGAAACCGCTAAACCTTGTCCTTTGGATACATAAGCGAATGCTTGCCCATCAACATCACCCATACGGCCATAAGAATTACCACCATATCCTTCGTCTCTTTTGTTGATAAGTTGATAATAAAGATTTGGTGTTGGGGCAGTATCAATCGCACCAAAACCTTCATTTGTAGTATTGATGTTTGGATTTAGATTTATGTAAGAACTCATATGAATACTATTCTGCGATAAAACAGGAATAGCATTAAAGTTATATCCACTATCACCATATCCACCTGGTGCTCCTGTTGCTCCTGATACTCCGTGTGTAATTCCACCATACCAAGATACAGATGTCCCACTTGGATTTTTACCTTCTATTGCGTGGGACGCTGCTGTTCCACCGATAAGTGGATACATAACACCAATTTTATTATACAATCCATTACTAACAAGTGATGTGAATAATGTTCTTGTCGCTGCTGATATTGTTGCGTCTAATGTTCCACCGGCAGTAGATACTGCTTGTAAATAAAGGTTCGCTTCAGCCGTTCCACTTAAAGGTGGTGTTGGCGTCGGTGTCGGCGTCTTCGTATTTGTAGGTGTCTGTGTAATCGTTTGTGTAGGCGTCTGTGTTGGTGTTTCTGTATTTGTAGGCGTATTTGTTGGTGTCTGTGTAATCGTTTGTGTAGGCGTCTGTGTTGGTGTTTCTGTATTTGTAGGCGTATTTGTTGGTGTCTGTGTAATCGTTTGTGTAGGCGTCTGTGTTGGTGTTTCTGTATTTGTAGGCGTATTTGTTGGTGTCTGTGTAAGTGTATTCGTAGGTGTTAAAGTCGGTGTGGCAGTATTCGTTGGGGTTGGTGTTGGTGAAGGACAAGTAAATCCATAAGTTCCTAATCCAAATGGGGCAAAACCATAAAAATATAATTGTGTTCCCCCTGTTGATGCGAAAAATGCATTATTATCATCACTCCAATCTATAAATTGTGTTAAACCACTATCATAGTAAAGTTGTTGTTCGTTAGTAAAAAATGGTTGTGGTGAATATAATGTTGGTATTGGTTGTGGATTAGAACATATATCATCAAAAGTTGCTCCACTACTAACAAATATTACAGGATACGATACGAATGTATTTGTTGGCGTAGGTGTCTGTGTAGGTGTTTCAGTATTCGTTGGGGTCATCGTTGGGGTAGGACTTGGAACAATTCCACCTTGAATGTAGAACCTTACAACCAAATCTAAATCTTGTGTAGGACAACCATTACCCAAGTCAGCCGCAGGATTTACTATAGCAGTTTGTTTAGTTGTTCCTGAAATTAAAGAACCACCTTGATAATATTGTTCCAAGTAGTCATAACCACCAAAAGAACCAATAAGTGCGTTGTAAGCAAAGTTTATATTCCTGACTTCATCATAAACAAAACCAGGTGAAGAACAACCTGAAAATCCACCACCATAAGTTATTTGATAAATAATTGCTGTGTTGTTTCTAATCATTAGATTTACACAACTTCCATTACCTATTGTTCCACCAGTAGATAAGATTGAAATTGGTGTTCCATTCACACTAACAGAAACCCCACCTGTGTATATTCCACCACCACAATCAATAGCCAATAATCCCGTTTGATACGGGACTGCTGGTGATGATGTTGGGGTCATCGTGGGTGTTGGGGTCATCGTAGCCGTTTTTGTCGGTGTAGGTGTCCTTGTATTCGTTGGGGTAATGGTTGGTGTGGTTGTATTAGTCGGTGTGTTTGTATTAGTAGGCGTCTGTGTTGGTGTTCCCGTATTTGTAGGGGTAATTGAAGGGGTAGGCGTTGGCGTCGTTTGGGTGCTACTTGGTGTGTTTGTTAAAGTTGGTGTCGGTGTCGGGGTTGGACTAACGGGAATAGTTGGTTCAGGAAACAAAATTGGTGGAACTTGAGCCCCGTAGTTATACACTTGTTCGCCTTGAAAATATTGTGTAAGTAATGATTTAACCTTCATTTTGTATTTGTTGATGAACCTGTTTGATTAGGTCATTCACATTCGTATCACCACATTTACCCATATTAAATAACTTGGTAAATATTAGGTCATCGTTCCTGTAGAATAGAACCTTTATTGTAATTATTTCACTATGTAAATCAAGTCGTAAGTTGGTTAAAATATATCGGGTTATTGGGACATAAGTGTTGTCCTTTCTTACCCGTAAATCCTTTCTAACTTCCAACATATTTGGCTTAAAAAAATGGGGGTTTTACCCCCCACTAAAAAGTATTTTTTATTAGTTAGAATACAAACCGAAACCTGTTCCTGCGATGAACGCAGCCAAGGTAGTTGGAACTAACATTTCAGGAACGCTGATTGAACCATTAGAAGTTAAACCTAATGAATACAACTGGTCGTCGCCTGGTAATGAACCTGATACAATAGCAGCAGTTTCAATAAACATTCCCCCGTCAGCACCAGCCAAGAAATACTTACCTGTCTTCAACTTCACGATGAAGTAAGATTGGGTATTCTTTACGATTTGTTGATAAAGGTTTGTGTTTTCCTGTGAATAACCAGGAATGGTAAATAATAGTTTAGTGTTGAAAGTGAAACCTAGTGAAGGGATATTCACAGATGTTTCTTCATTTAACGCAGCACTACTATTTCTAACAAGGTCTATTTGTTGCCAAGTTAAACCTGTAGTTGCCGCAGAAAATGTAGTAATGTATCCGTCATTATCATAAGTGATAGTAGCGAATTGTGCGTCTGTAGATGTGCCCGTTGAAGTCAATACATATAAAGTATCAATACCAGGAACATTATTCACACAACTAGCGAGTGCTAGTCCAGAAGTAATTACGCAATTAGAAGCCATAATTTTATATTTTTTATTTTGTTTTATATTTTATTTCCATCTAGTTTATAGTCCCGAAGAACTATAAACTATTAGGAATGTGTTTGTTTAATTACGATGCGAAAACCACCTGTGATGGAATACCAATAGTAGAACCAATTTTCATAGCCAACTTTAATCTAGTTTGTTGGAAATCAAGCGAATACCAAGATATAGGTGAAGAAATATCACTCAATAAATCTGTTCCCATCAACAAGTTTTCAGCGTTAGTCAATACCATATAACCTGGAGCAATTTCACAAGAAATAGCGATACAATTTGTGAATGGGATTTGGATTGCCATTTGTCCGTTCGCCAAAGTAATTGGATTAAAGTTAAATAAGTTTTGGTTTCTTAAAGCCAACTGAAGTGCTTGGAAATCACTATGGTTTAACGCCATAATAGTATTGATTACTTTTAATGGGTCTGGAAGTTGTAATATGTAAGCATCACTCACGGAAATTGCGTTTGATGGGGTCATCGCAGTATAAGTGTCGTTTATACACTCAGCACTAAAAGAAGCACTTTCCAACTGCTCTATAATTCCAGAACAACCATCAGTAGCAGTTTCAGCATTCCAAAACTTTCTTGAAGCATAAACACTAGCCTTCTTTGCGATGTCTGCCATAAAAGCCTCTTCAACAGAAGGAGCCAAGTTAGGTGGGTAAGAACCTGGTGATAATCTAATAGACATAATTGTTCTATTTAATTCATCGTCGCACCAATTCTTCTGGATGTTATATTGGCACACCTTCAATTCACGCTCGGTCAATTCAATAGTTCCGCCTGTGAAGGAACAACTATTTCCTGGAAAAGCAATATCGTCTATCGCACCAGTTTCATAAACGGGGATAAGTTCGCCAAACTTTATGTTAGGGACAACTTTGTAAGTAGAACTTTCAATTGTATCCATTACGATTTTCGTAAGTAAAAGGTCGGCATTAGCATTTAAGTAATCAACCATACCAGTTGTATCAAAATCAAAGTTAAAAGATTTTAAGTTTTTCATAATTTTATTTGTTATTTGTTTGTTTTATTTATTTGTTTAATTTCATCTGTTTCAAGATTTCATATCTGCTGTCGCTTGAAAAAGCGTTAGACATCAAAGTATCTTCTTTTAACGGATTATGTTTTGCTTCATTCTTGAAGGCTTGTAAATCTGCCTTTAGTTCAGCAATTTCTTTAGTGTTTGCCTCAAACGCAAACAATACATCGTGGATTGCCGCTTTTAATGCGTCTAATTGTGTGCTTTCCATTTTTTCTTTTTCAGCATCAACAATTACCACACCTTCTTCTTCAGTTTCTTCTTCCATAGCGTCTTTGATTTCAACCAACTTTCCTTCTTCATCTGTGATAAAGATTTTCATTCCGTCAGCCAATCTGTGCGTTCCCGAACCTACTTGTGTGTATGTTCCATCTTCGTTTTTAACGCTGATAATATCGCCTAAAACGAACTCACCTTCAGTTGAATTGGTAATGATTACACCACCATCTAATTCTACTTCTGCGAATGTATAAGCAACACTTGAAAACTTGAAACCGACTAGGTCAGCAACTTTTTTTAGTAATTCAATATTTTTCATAGTTTTTTATTTTTTTATTGTTTATCATAAATATATCTATAAAATGTTTAAGATATAGATTTATCCATTTCTTTTAATAACGCTTCCAACTTCATAACAAGTTGGGCTGCGTTGTAATCAATCGCTTCTTCACTATTTTCTTCAACACACCTGTATTCTTTACTATCACCTATCTTGAAACCAATAGCAGTATAACCATAATCACAATTACAATATTGGTCTTCCAATTCGTCATAGGGGATATATTCGGTGATGAACTCTTCGGTTGCCTTGATTGGAACACAATTAGGAACTTCACGACCATCTACGATTTTTGTTCCGTATGGTTCATAACCTTCCCAACAAGTCCCTTCAGGGAAATTAAACTTCTGTTTGTATTGTGAATAACATACTGCTAGTCGTTGTTCTTCATCAGGGAACTCGCCCATCATTTTACTTGAACTAACACATCTACTAACATAATCACTTTCACTTTCACCAGGTTTAACATCAATAAAATCTTCTTGTTTAACATCAAAGAAATTGAATGGGACTTCCTCAAACATACCTTCTAATGAAATTGAACTAGCCTTTTGGGATAATACAAACTCGTCAAAAATCCTTCTGTCCTTGAAATGAATTGTTGTAATCCAAGTGCCAGGCTCAAACTCCCTACCGAATATTTCATAAGATTTATCCATCTGTGGATTGTCCCCAACCAACCAGTTTTCGTAGGTATAAACATCATCACCATCAAACACCATTCCTGAATGTTCGTAGTTGATAAGGTTTTTAGGTTTCAATCTTGATAGTTTCATCAACATCTTTCTAATCGTATCACGGGACATAAAGACATAATAAGGGGTATTACTTTCCCTATCCCATCTGTAAATCTTTTGGTTCGGTTGGAATACAACTGCGGTAATATCACCCCTGAAGTCATCAGCAGAAAACATTACATTCATTTCGGTTGCCTTCTTCATTTCCCTTTCAGCCCAACCTAACGCTGCTTCACCACCCCAACTATCATACATAAGTTTTCCACAACCATCATCGTAAGATTTAGAACTTTCCAAATCTACTTTATGACGGGATAAATAACTAAACATTCTTGTAATGGTTTCAAGGGATATGTTGTCGCCTTTCGCTAATTGCGAAGCCCTTGTTTTCCCCACGGCTGTTCCGCAGTCGCCCCAACCATTTTCTTCAACCCAATCAAGAACCCTTTGTGCCGTGTCCTGTATTTCTTTTGTAGGAACAGCGAACGCTTCCCTAACATTAAACTTTTCTAATACTTCACCAGTTCCTTCGTAATAGTCATAATCTATATCAACGGGACAATACCCTTCCAATATACCTAACTTCACTTTAGAAATAGTTTTTGCTGTTGGTTCAGCAACCAACGCTGCGAACCTTGTTGAATAAACAAACAGACCGAAATGAAAACCGATTGGTTTTAGTTCATCTTGAGCCGACATATTTGTAGGCATTCTGTTTAAGTATCTGGCTTCACTAATGAACGGACGACCAGACCCACCGACATTTTGACCCTTACCCAAAGCAGCCTGTGCTTTCATAGGGATTTTGGCTAATGCCGTTTCGTAAGTTTCATTTATGCCAATAGGAAAATCAATTTGCTGCCACCTATGTCGGCATCGGTTGCCCGATTTATATTGGAAAAAATCCACATTTGGTGCCGTTCTGGCTCTTGGAACTAACTTGAATGTATCCCCCTGTGAAGATAGTTGTAATGAAAATGCTGCCATATCATCTTTAGACCAAACCCTTTGAGCCAACAACATCTTTCTACAAAGTTGTCTTGATGTTCGCATCAGGGGTGCTCCCACACCTGTATCTATTGTGTAGATGTATCTTGTAATAACTGATGCGTTATTACTATTATCGTCCCAAATACTTTGTGCTCTTGGGTCAGGATTGATTGATGGAACAGCAAAGTTTTCCACAACCAATTCATCAATATATTTTATTTCAGCGTTTAAGAATGCTTCATCGCTTACTTCCATTCCATAATTATCAATCAAAGCCAAGGCTTCATCAGTTAAATCGTCTTTATGGGAACAGGAAACTTCTTCCTGATTGTTGAAAACTTCCCAACTGATTTGTGTAGCGGGGTCTTTTACAATACTGATATACTGAATACCAGACATATCATCTTCTTCGTCTATTTTTAACTCAAATACTTTCATTATAGTCGTGCTAATTGTTCTATTTTTTTATTTAATTTTGTTGTGTCCTGAATGTCGTTATACAGAACATAAGCCTTTAATGGTGTTTTTGTAGATAAGTTTTGTTTAGCGATTGCTTGAACTATTCTACTATCGTCAATAGACATAGGTTTTCCACCTGTTGCCGTGTTGATACTTGATATTTGGTCGCCATAGGCTCTAACGGCTTCCCTGTTTAAGATGAACTCCCCACCTTCCAACATAGTTGGAACACCACCACCATAAGTATCGTGTGATGAACCTTCAATCAATCCACCCGTTCTACCCAAGTAAGCCTTGTTCTGTGTGAATTGTAATTGGTCGTTGATTACCCCAACCTGAAATGCTGTTAAACCAGCCAACACCAAAGAAAATGGTATAGCCGCAGGTATTGGTAATGTTGCGTAAGTGTTGATAATCGCTTGGGCTCCCTGTGCGATTGAATTGGCTAAAGCGAATTGTAGTTCTTGAACCCTAGCCTTCTTTTCGGCGTCAAACTTTTTCTTTTGATAATCCTTTTCAACCTTTAATCTTTCTGCGTTTCTTACCTTTTGTCCTTCTTCACTTTCATCACCCAATTCATCAATTGCTGCTAATGCTTGAGCCTGTTGATAATCTAATTGTTCTAATAACAAACTATTCTGTTGTTGAACTATATTTGATAATTGACTAGATATTTGTGTAAATGATGATAAAACAATATCAGCAATTTTCTTAAACTCGCTTTCACTAAAAGTTTCTTGTAATGACTTTTTAAGTGATTTAGTATTATCGTTAGTTTCTTTAAGTTTCTTATTTAACTTATCCAAGATGTCCTTGAATGTGTTATATCCAATACCTAAACTTTCACCATCTACTTCACCTGATTTAATTGCTTCACCAAAAGATATTTCTAATTGTTTAATTGTGTTGATAAGTCCTTCAATTTCTTCTGCTGACTTGAATGTAAGGTTTTCTAACCCTAATGATGCGTCCTGAACTATCTTTACGAAATCTTGGGGACTGATTACACGAAGTAATTTATCCCTTAAACCATCTGTATTACTGATTATATTATTGATGAAACCAGTAAATGCTTCTTGTGATGTTGAAAAAGTATCAGTAAGTTTTTTACCAAAATTAGCCAATTCAGTTTCAGTAAGGTTCTTATCTAAATCAGCGAAACCTTCACCAAATAAAGTGGTAAGTAGATTTAATCTTGTTAGTGCGTCTTCATTTCCTGCTGCTTCCCTTTTAAGTTCTCCCAAAGCATCACGAACTTTATTACTTTCAATAACAACATCACCTTCTTTTTTAGCCAAATCAACTAATAGTTTAGTGAATGCTTGTATCCTTTCGTTATATGCTGCTTGGTTGGCAATACCTACTTTAGTTGTTGCTCCCCTTTTTTCTGTAAGACCCAAGTTTTCTTTAACGAACTTTGATAAGTTCTGTTCTGCTTCACCAGCCAATAATGTTTCATCGCTTAATTGTTTAACCCCTTCATCAACCAATTTTTTAAGAAACACATTTGCTTCTTCCAATCTAGCAGGTGCGTCTTTACCAACAAACTTGGTTATTAAATCTTGGTTTTCATTAGCCAACGATGTTGTAAATCTTTGGATTGTGTTGAAATATTGTAATAAACTTTGTCTGGCTTCATCAGTAAGTTTAACACTATCAGCGGTGATTGGGTCAAATCTTCCACCAGGTTCAAGTAAGTTTTCTTGTTCTTTACCAAGTTGATTATACAACTTGATTAAATCATCAAAAGTAATCTTTGCGTCTTTCGGTAATTTAGAAAAGTTTAATCCAATTTTATCAAAGATTTTTATGTAAAAATCTTCTAATAGTTTAGCGTCTTCTGCTGTTGGGATTATATCAAAAAATAATCTGTTTATATCTTCTGTAAGTTTTTCACTTTCCTTCTTTGCGAATTGGTTTCTTTCTTCAATCAGGGCTTCCTGTTTATCAATAAGTTCTTTAACCCTATCCAACACTTCAGCCTGAACTTCTATTTCTTGACTGGCGAAACCTTGAAGTTGAGCCAAATAAGCCTTTTGTAGTTCTAATCTTTTTTGGATTTCTTGGATTGCGAATTGTTCCCTTTTGTCCCTTGTTTCTTTTGCCTTGGCATTTCTTTTATCTTCTTCTTGTTTTTGGAAATCAGTAATCGCCTTTTCACTATTTTTAACAGCGGCTTCCACTTTAATTGTGGCAATCAAGTTCGCAGCCAAATTGTCTTTAATTTCTTTTTCCCTATCCTGTGCCGCCTTTTTTCTTGTTTCATCACCCTTACCTTGTAATAGTGCTAAATCTTGTTGGACTATTTCTAAATCCCTGTATAAGTCCTTTTGTTTTTCTAATCTTTTATTTAATTCGTCTTGGTTCTTTTGTAATTCAGTTTGTAATGCTGGCTCATCTTGACCTATAGATTTAATATATCCAATACGGGCATCTTGTAATGCGTTTGTTGTTTCTAGTGTCTTGTTGAAATCATCGTAGGCTTCTTTTGCGGTTTTAATCTTTGGTGCTTCAGCATTCACTTCACTAAACTTTTCAATCAAAGTAGTAAGTCCAAAAATTAGTAATGGAATACCTAACGCAGCGAACGCTGATGTAAGGGCTCTAACCCCTGCTGATGCGACACCTGCTTCAACACCGATTAAACCTAATACTGCTGATACACCTTTTGCGGTGGCGATGTAGGCTTTTGATGTAATCAGTAATGCCTTTTCGGCGATTTCCCTACGGAATATCTTACTTTCTAATATACCTTCGTTGATGGCTCTTACACCCAAGGCAATATTCAATACATTCAAGGACTTTGCTTCTGCTTCCTGAACGGCTTTTAATGTTTCTTCATCACTAGATAATGTCCCAACCACCCCACTTAAAACCTGAAATGAACCTGATAGTAAGTTAGTTGTATCACCGATGGCACGCAATCTTTTTTCAACACCAATACCTTCAGTTGTTTTATCAACATCTTCTAATCTTGATTTTAATACTTGAATATTCAAGGCGGCTTCCTTGAACTGCTTACTACCAAACTCCGCTGTCTTCAGGGTGTTCTGTAATATCTTTAATTCTTCTTCTAGTTGGGTAATACTTGATATTACCTTTTCACTACCATCACTAGTAATTTTTAGTTTTAATCCAATTTCTTTCGCCATAGTTTTAACAGGTTGTAAAGTTTGTTAGAATACCATATTCTATCACTTGATAAATAGTATTTAACCCCACTTGTTTTAGGAATGTTCCTTCGGTAATCGGTATTGTCGCTGATGTATCACTAAACACAGAACAACCAGCAGATAATGTAGAGCAGTTAGAATTGACTACAACTTGGGCTGATGTTTCAGCACACATTTCATTTAGGTTGTTAGAACTAAACATAACATACTGATATGTTGAACCAGTTGGGGTCGGTTGTGGTGTGAATGGTGCCTGACGATATGTCGGTGGTATTAAAGGTGTTTCCACATTATCAAATGGTATTTTAATAAACGAACAAGACACCAAACTAATATCGGTGATGTCTGCGTCATTCATAGATAATAACCTCCACCAAGCGTTTAGGAAATACACCTTATCGTTGAAACCTAAATTGTTTATTTCAGTTGGGGTAAGCCTGAATATTCCGTTGAATATTTTAACACTACTATCGTAAAGTTGTTCTACCCTACCAATCCAAAAGTTATGGTAATTATCATTCAAGGTATAACCAACATAACTATCAGTCATCGGTTGCCAAAAGTCATACTGGTTTCCAAAGTTCAAGTCGCTAAAGGTTGATGGTGAATATTCGTAAGATGATAAGTGTGATATAGCAGGATAAGTCGTTTGTGAAACACCTGTGAAACCCGATAAGATATAGTAAGGGGTTGTTGTTCCTGTGATTTTACTATCCAATAATCCATTATAGAAACCCAATATAATATCAGTTCCTAATGGTGTGTATTGTGCTGTATCACCACTAGCCCCATTATTCCAAGTGTATAAATGTGGAACTAAAATATTACTATCTGTTGTTCCGTCAAATGTAGAAATTGGTAATGGTTGAAATGGACTTTCAATTACCTTCGTTCCACTATGATATGCTAGATTACTAATGTTTCTATAAGTCCCGAATTGTTGGTTTCTGTCTTGTTGGTTGATTTGACTATACCTGTCCGTGCTGTCTTTATACTTCAAGATATATTCTTTCGTTAAAGATGTTGTCGGTTCAATACTATAGTCCTGTGAAATATCTAATTTCTGGCTCCAATCTAGTTCTTGTCCTGTATTAAAATAAGTGTCCCACCTTTCAATCAAAAGTGAATTATCACCATTAGGTATTACCACTAGGTTAAAAGTATCTACAATCCCCTTAAAGAAGTCCAAACAGGTTGTTTCATTAGGTAGGTTGTCTTGTAATAATAATTCTTTATCACCAACCAATACAGGTGAAGACCAAAGTTCCCAAGCCTGATAGGTAAATCTTATTCTAGCGTTGGGGTCATATCCGCTATTTTGTCTTGTGTAATAAAGTGCCACCCTTCTACCACCTGGTATTGTAGCATTCACATACATATTATCCACTTCTGTTCCTTGTGTTAAAATAGCAATACCCCTGACTTGTGAATATAATGTTCCGTCATCAACATCTTTAACCGCAATATCCAAGATACAGGGAACAGATGTATTATCAACCGATGCGTTGAAACTAACCTTGAACTTATACACACCTGATACGGCTGTTGTAAAGAAGTTTCCCCTACCCGCAGCACCACCATTTCTAGCAGGACTAAAGATATTCAAGGGGTCATTTAATTCATTTACGAATACAAATCCTTTATAGAAATTAGGGTAGAAGTTTCCTTCAGCATCGTCTAATAAAATCCTTGTATAATTCACACTAAAGATGTTGGCATTTTTACTTGAACCTGATACAACTTGTCCCCCTTGTGATTGGTTTGTTTTGGCTAAACAGAATATTCCGTTGAAGTAATCACTATTCAAGAAAGAACTATCATAGGTAAAACCTGCTCTTAAAAACATATTATCAATAAGATACTTGGCAGAAACCCAAGGCGCAAATTGTGATGGGGCTAATGGTGTCGCTGAATTAGTGAAACCTGATGGGGATAAATCAAATCTGGAATAGTATTGTGCGTCATCGTATCCGTAGAACCCTAATGGATAAACGATTGAACCAGTAAGTCCTGTGTAGTTCGTGTAAGACCCACCAGTATAAGACCAAGTTGATACAATATTATCATAGTTTAATGTGTGGGTTAAACCTGAAAAATCCAAGTCAGTTAGTTTGATTTCCTGTAAGGTCAAAGCCAAGTCAGGTAAGTTTTCTGTTAGGAAGATTTCATACGAACCACCTTGAACTGAATTGATGATTTTGTTTAATCTACAAGAACCATTAAAGACATCTGCTCCACCATATTTTACAACAGCGGGAATAACAATATCATCACTAAAATTAGCACTATTCACATTATACGCTGCGGCGAAGAACCTGTTGTTCTTTGCTGTTTGGGGTATAGAAAATGTTTTGGAATATGAAGATTTTTTTGTTTGGAAATCTTCTATTTCCTCAAATGATTTGGTTATTGAAATGGATACATCTGCCCCTGTATCTAAACTTTCCCATACCCCCGTGTTGTTTGATTTTAACCATAGTTCAACCATATTATTCGTGATTTTGTCTTATTGTATCGTAAGCAGATTTATATTCAATTTGGATTTGATATTTTGATGAATTGATTTGGTAGTTAGGTTTAATCATTTCAGTATTGGTAATCACAACAGGTTCTAAAACCCCATTATCACCCACCAAATAAACTGAAGGGGATTGGACTAGTTCTTCGCTCAACCATAAACTTTCTGCCTGTGGTAAGTAGTCGGTATAAAGAACCCCCGATTGTCCTACCAACTGCGACCATACTGAACGCTCACTATTCCAACCAAAGTAAGATGGTGTGTCCCAACCAGCAGAATACAATTCAGGGTTGGTTTGGATTACTTGTTTTTCAACAGAATAACCCACATCTTCACGAGCCCTAAAATTATAGTTGTCCCAAGCACCTAACTTATTTAAGAAGAACACAACCCTATTTCCTGAACTACAATTATCATCGTAATAGAAATAGAATGGTTCGCTAATGATGGTCGTTGTTAAACAAGAACCAGTTGTAGTAAGGGGACAAGGGAACGATGATAATGCTGATGCTTCAGTATCAAACACAAAAGGGTCTGTAAGTTGAATAAATCCACCACCACCGATTTCGGTAATTTCATAAATGGTATTTTCATAATTGATAAATTGACCTACTGCGATTGTATCACCTGAATAACGGAAGAACATTTCACCACCATCACAAACATTTACAGCCACGATTGGTTGTCCTGTTGGGATACTATCAGGGGTAGGTAAAGGTGTCGGTGTGGGACAAGGTGTAGGGGAACAAGCACTTAAATTGGTGCTGTTCCATAACGCAGATACAGGGAACGGATTGTTCGCACATAACACTACCGATACTGCGGGTGGAACTGAAATTGTTAGTAAGTTTCCACAACAACCCGTATAGGTTATATCCAAGACATATCCTACATTTGTATCAACTGCGAACTCCCTACAATCAGCACTAAATGGTAAAGGACAATCCCCAAGTTCAGTAATGATTAAAGAACCTGTTATACCACTTATACTATCTTCACAACCACATACTACGATTGTAGTGTCTGCGGATACTGAACCTGTAAAACTTGTTGCTCCCGAACAAGTAAGTCCTGTATATGAATAAGAAAAATCAGGGTCGCTGTTCGCTATTTGATATGTCTTACAGATACAATCATTACAAATACCAATAAAGGTAATTGGAACTTCAACACCTAAAGATGTTATGTTTGTGTTTTGGCACGCACACCATCTACCATAAGTGTTTGGGGGGATTGTAATATAACTTACTTCACCCAAACAAGATAGGTATTCTATTTCAACATCATCAATCGCTAGTGGTGGATTAAACGCTTCGTATTCACCACACGAACAACCATCAAAATTATCTATCGCTGGTGTTGGTGGTGTCGGTTGGGATAGTGTCCCTTCCAATTCAACCTTATAGTATTTCGTTGTTGCTGGAATGTTTATTCCGTGTTCTTCAAGGTTAGGACTTCCTACCCCCAAATAAACTACTTGTTGTTCTGTCCAATTTGTAGGGGTGTCCCAAAATCCATCGTAGTAAGAACAATTAGGTCTTGTTCCACATAGGCTTTCTACATTATAGGTTCTACCTGTTGAAACCACCGCATCACTTTCATTATAGAATGTGAATAAGGCAGAATAGATTTCACGAGCAGGTAATACATCTGTAGTATCAAACCAATTCACAGCCGCTAGTAATGCGTTGTCCCCCTGACGAATGTATCTTGTTCTTGGGGAATTGGTTAAAAATCTTGATGTGTATTGTGGAAAAGTTCCTGTCTGTCCTGTTAAATAAAACGGGTCAAAGTCATAATACTTTCCGTTGAACCATTCCTTCACACCATTAGTGGCATAACATACATCACTTCTAACACCAGGATTTCCAACATTACCATTACCATCATAAATGACTACCACCCCTGTTGGTGTTGTTGCGTATTCTTCACCTACGATGATGTCGTAGATAATCATATTGTTTCTTAAATAACCCCACGCTGCTCCTTGAATGGCTGTATCACCCGAACACCCTATATTTACGGGTTTAGATGATGTGTAGTTCAATAGAATTGGGGAAAGGTCTATCTGTCCCCACCCTTGACTTGAAGGTGTTATTTTAAGTTCGGCTATTAGTCCGTCTTGTGTATAGACATTTACAACATATCTGTATTTGTATAAAGATGGGTCTGTTGCAGCTGTTGATTGAAATTGATAAACCAAGTTGCCATATACAGGCTGTATTGTTTCTGGTTGTGATAAAAATGTAATCATTATGATAATCCTATATTATATTGTTGTGTTCCAAATATGTTTATTCTATCAAATATGTCTCCCAACACTAATTCTTGATATTGTGGTTGTTCTAATAAAGTTTCAACATACTTACCAGTTTCAGTTTGGAACTCATCAGTAAATATTCTGTATCCCTTGTATCCTGCCTTAAATAAGTTCTTTCTAACGGCGAATGCCATACCTTTTGCTTTGGCTCCTTGAAGTCCTATTTTGGCTTTTACCCATTTTTCTAATTCGGTAATAAGTGGTGATACACTAGCCTTACTACCTTTGGCTCTTGTATCGGGATAATAGGCTCCACGACCAGGCCAACTACCTTCACCAAATACATTATCAACCCCATAATCTTCCATCAGTATATCTATTTCCCCGTCCCTTAAAACATAAGATACGGAATTGTATAATCTACCACTAGCGTTAAAATTATATGGGCTACTTGGTTTAGTCATACTACCCCTTTTGGTAAAACGGGGTTTTGGGGTCAGGATAAGTTCCTTTACCTGTTTAACCAAATATTCACCAATAAGGTTTAACAATTCTTCTTCCATTATTCTTCTTCAGGTTCAGGGACTAATTCAAGGTTGAAATATTCCAACGCTGCTTCAAGGTTTTCCAATTCAGTCCAACCTACATTTATACCTTCAGGGGTATAAGCAATTTCCCCTTCAAGTAAGTTTCTTGGTTCTTTTGTATCCTTGTCTTGATACAATCCTTCTTCTAAAAATAATTTGTATATCATAATCTTATCCTACTATAGTCCAACCTTTACCTGTTGCGATTGCTCTTTCAGGTGCCGTAAGTGCTGCTGCTCCACTACAACCTGTAATGTTTATTGTTTTACTTACTATTGTTGGTAAGTCATTAAAGACCTGAACCAACGCTGCCTGTCCTAATCCGTTATATTGAATGTTTATTTGTGGTGATGTTCCCGCATATTGTCCTGAACCATTATTTCGTAATCGTAGTGATGTTAGTTTTGTTATTTCACTTGATAATCCTAAAAGTTGAAATCTTGAAAACTTACAACGCATATCTAATGTTGGAAGTTGGAAGTTTTGATTAGCACTAAAATCAACATAGATAGTTCCTGTTGTTCCAGAATTACCTAAAAACTCTGTGTTAGTTATACCTGTTAAAGACCAACAAAGGTTTATTGTAGTTCCAAGAACAGCAAGGTTAGTTGATGGTGTTGTTGGAAATGTAATATTTGTTAAAGAATAACATTGCGAAAATGTTGAGCCGTAATTTGTAATGGCAGGAGCATTTGCTGGCATTACAACACTTTTTAATGAATAACAATTCTGGAATAAAGAATTGACGGCAGTAAGTGAAGTCATACTTGTTGGTAAAGTAATACTAGATAAAAAAAAGCAGCTGTTGAATGTGCTTGCCATACTAGTAACAGCATTTAATGATGATGGAAATACTATTGATGATAAACTAAAACAACTGGTAAAAGCATTTGCTAAAGTGTTTAATGAAGTCATACTTGTTGGCATCACTATTGATTGTAGATTTCTACAACCACTACACATAGTAGCCATAGTTGTTAAACTATTTTGAGCGTTATTTGGTAATGTAAGTGTTCTTAAATTAGTGGCAGTATTAAATGTGTTTAATAATGAAGTTATATTATACGATGATGGTATTGTAATATCACTTATCGCAAAACAATTATTAAATGTTAGTTGTAGGCTTATTGTTGCTCCTACTGATGTTGGTAAAGTAATTTGTTGTAAATTATAACAAGTATTAAATGTGCTAGTCATATTTGTTAAACCAGACATACTTGTTGGAAATACCACAGAAGATATTGAATAACAATTTTGGAATGTGCCAGTCATATTACTAGCATTTAAGTTTGATGGTAATACACAATTTTTTAATGCGTAGCAGTTTTGGAATGTTTGGGTCATATTTACATCATTACCCGATGTGGTTGCTGGCAGTTTAATATATTCCAAAGAACTACAAAGATTAAACATAGTCGTCATATTGATTGTTCCTGCTGTTGTTGGAAACTCAATAAACTCAAATGATAATAAACTAGCACAACTAGCCAACATAGATGTATAATCCAAACAAAGTGGGGTTGGTGGAACTTTAATTTGTGTTAAAGAATAGCACTGGCTGAATGTTTGGTTCATACTTGTATTATTATTCAAGGTCGGTGGTAATGTAATTGATGTTATAATATAACAAGAATTAAATGTGCTGCTTAATGATGTTATTGAAGTCGCATCTTGTGGCATAATAATAGGTTCAGTCAAAGAAAAACACGAACTAAAACACGATACGAATGAAGTTGCGTTAGGTGCTGATATTGGCATAACAACTTTTCTTAAATTAAAACAAGCAAAAAATGTTGATGTGAATATGGCACCCGCTGTGTTTATTACTGATGGTAATTTAACATAAGTTAAATATGTAAAATAAGGTCTTGGGTTTGAGCCGAAAGATTGAAATAAAGACGCAAAACCTGAAGTTTGTGTTCCATCACCATATACCGCTTCTAATAATCCACTTGGACTAGCGATATAAGTAGTTGTTTGATTTGTATTCCAAGAAATACTTGTGTTTGTTAAAGTCGTTCCCGCATCACCATACACCCTAATCTTCCACATATTATATCCTAATGTGCTTGCTGTTCCCCCTGATGTATAAGTGTGATTTGTTGTTGCGGATAAACTTGAAATTGTATCTGTTGTTCCATCACCCCAATCAATATAGATATTACCTACACCGCCCGTTTGTGTAAAGATTGTATTTATGGCGGTAAATGGTGATGTAGCATCGCTCATTAAAAATTGAACTTCGCCAGGTGTATCTGTTATTGTAATCCAATCAACAGGTCTAGTCCAACCTGAAGGTGTTGAAACAGGACGAAGTAATGCGGTTGATGTTTGGTTTGGTATAATGAATGGCATATCTTATGTCGTTGTGAAAATGTATATGTCCCCTGTTATATTTGCTGATGGGGGATATTGTGAAAAAAATGTTGATGAACCTGAAAATACATCGTTATATGGTTGTATTCTTGAAATTGTTGCCATATAAACTGATGCGTTGTAAGGGACGAAATCTACCCTTGAAGATGTTGTTATTCCTGTGTTAGAATAACTATAATCGTAATAAGTTGTTCCTGTATTGTAAGTCCAAGCAGAAAATAATAATGTTTGATTTAAGACACGGATAGGTTGTGAGCCTGATGTTCCTGAACTACCACTAGTCCCTGATGTTCCACCACCACCGCCACCTGTAATGACGATGTTTGCTACACCTGTTCCACCACTAGTGATTGTTGCTCCTGAAAAATCTAATATGGTTGCTTGTGATACAACCAAAGTTCCCCCGCTATACACATCTACCGCTGATGATGAACCGCTCGTTCCTGAACTACCTGATGTTCCTGACGAACCTGATGTTCCACTACTACCTGAAGTTCCTGAACTACCAGTCGCTCCAAGTGTTGCTAATATGATTTTATGATTGTTGGGGAATTGCGCTGTTCCCGCAGCACTAACCAAAGATACAGGAACTAACCAATAGTTAGATGCTCCTACGATTTGTGTTGTCGCACCTGTTATATTCCATACCTGATAATTTCCACTATTAGATTGGTCTTGAATTGTAATCTGTTGTCCTACTTGTAATAAAGCCAAGAATATATCTATGTCTGTTACTGGTGTGTCTGTAAGATGGTTGATGTTGATTTGGGTTGATGCGGTCATCGTAATATTATTCCAAAGAATATGTCCCGAACCAGGATTACCTGATTGTGCGTTGTCCTTTGCTTCATAATAAAATACACTTGAAGATACACCATTTATACCACTAGTTCCTGAACTTCCACTTGTTCCGCTACTACCTGACGAACCACTTGTTCCCGAACTTCCACTACTTCCTGATGTTCCATCTTGACCTGACGAACCACTTGTTCCTGATGTGCCACTAACACCACTAGAACCTGATGTTCCTGAACTTCCCGATGTCCCACTACTTCCTGATGAACCTGTTGCTCCGTCCGTTCCACTACTACCACTTGTCCCTGAACTACCTGATGTCCCACTTGAACCTGATGAACCTGTCCCACCACTAGTCCCCGAACTTCCGCTCGTTCCTGATGTGCCACTACTTCCTGACGAACCACTTGAACCTGAACTACCCGATGTTCCGCTAGTTCCTGAAACCCCACTAGAACCTGATGTCCCTGATGAGCCACTTGTTCCCGCAACACCACTAGTTCCTGAACTACCCGATGTTCCGTTCTGTCCTGATGTTCCACTACTACCTGAAGTTCCGCTCGTTCCTGATGTTCCTGAATTACCCTTCAAGTCATTCACATTTATTCTGTAAGTGATTGTATTACCTGAATTGTTAAACACTACCCAACCCCCCGTATAATCACCACTAAAGATTGGTAATTGACCGATGGTTTCATTAGGACAAGCAGGGGAAGCATAATTTACAACTTCACAATCTTCACTAGTCATAATGTTTCCATTTTCATATAACAAAAAACCATTTTGATTTACGAAGTCAGGGATACAGGCTGTCTGTTCTACCCTGATTGTGATGGTCGCTTCAATACCTACAACTTCTTCCTTGAACCTATCCATAAAGGGTGTGTAATTTACACTAGTTGTAAGGAAGTATCCGTATTGGGTAAGTTGGTTTGTAAAGAATGCGTAGAAGTCATTTAAGATGGTTTCCGTTAAAGCCAAACTATCCAACTGGTTAGAATTGATTGGGTCTCCATCTATGTATTCATTCAACAAGTCATAGATTAGAATGTTGAAATTGAAATCGGCAAAGTTTTTATCCACGACTGATGGTTGTGGAACAGCGTGGAACGCAGGGTATTCGGTGATGTAAGTATCCCTTGAATAGTCAGCCAGGTTTCCCCAACTAAAAGTTCGTAATATAGGGTGTTGTGCTGTGAAATAACCGAATAGTTGTATAATATCTTTTATAGTCATTATTGTATTGCTTTTTGGTTTCTTTGGTTTTCTTTATGTGCCTTGTCTAACCTATAAGATAAATACCCCATTACCTCATATAGTTCAAGTTTTAACACAGGATTTACCTTCAGTATATCGTCTTGAGCGCACAACATAAGTGATTGATAATAGAAGTCAATTACGGATTGTTGGACTTGTTCTGGCGTAGTATCTTTGGCTTTGCTTTGTTTTTTGCTTTGTTCCCTATCATTTTCGTCTCCATAGATAATAGGGAAACTTTCATAAGTTCTTGAACGAAAGTTGTTAAAAAAAAAAGGGCTGAAAACAAGTTTGTAATTGGGAATTGTCTAAAGTCATTTACACGACCCATACATTCGTCTAATGAATAGGGGATTAGTTCCCTTTCATTACCTTCTTTTTTTGATGATAATGGTTTGTATAGATGGACTGCCAACTTGGTTAAATCTAATGGACTTTCAGCCATAAACACTTCCAAGTTTATCCATTCTTCATAAGATATTTGTGATGGTTTAATCAACCCATATTTAACCCCCTTGAAATCAACCACCAATTCTAACGGGGTTGTATCTGTATTACCCCATTCAGTCATCAACATCTTTGCGACAAATGATACTTGTGCGAAGGGTGCTTGTTTAACTTCTTCAATCGGGGCACCAGTCATCATCGTAATCAATTCTGTTGCTTTGATGTCGGGGTTATTCTTCAGTAATTCATACTGCTCTATCGTGATGGGTAATATCCCATATTCTTTTTTACCTAATACTACTTTCATAATGTTTCACTAATATACTTATCATCTTACCTAATGGTTTATTTTCTTTTTCGGCTAAATCTTTTAGCAACTTATGGTATTCACCTTTCATTACAACCATCTTGTAATCGTAATCGTATTTCTTTCCTAATCGTTTAATTTTCATATTACATAAAACTATATTTCACTTTTGGTTTGTAGGTCATTTCCGTAATCAAATAACGGCTCGCATCTAATAAGTGGTCTCTTCCTGTTGTCTTACTTGTGATGTTTCCCGACCTGTCCTTGAACCATTTGTAGTTCTTTAATTCTTCTATAAGGTTCGTTGATGATGCGTCAATCTGTAGTTTGTATTTCTTCATTTCGGTTATACCATACAGGACTGACCCTGCTTCCTTCTTTACCCCACGGCTACGGGAATATCCACCCTTCTTTAATTCGTCAATCATACGGGGCTCACTACTATCACAAATAATCTCAAAGGTCTTCTGTAATCCCCCTTCTTTCATCTTGAATAATATATCATCACTAGACAATCCCCTTTCATAGAATACTTCCTTCAGGTAGATTACATTATCAGGTTCGTTGATAAGTCCCCACACACACGCACATTCATCGTTGGAATATCCCCAATCTATCCCGACCCCTAACATCTTGGAATATCTTGGTGCTTCATTTACAATTTCCCAGTTGATAAAGATTGTTTCACGGGGTTTAATCTTCTTACCCAACGCATACACTTCATACATTTCAGGGTCAATATCTTTTAGTCCTTCAATAGATTTTACAATCCTATCATCTAAAAAAGGATTTTGTTTGTAGGTGCTAATAATAAGTTGATTGTCGGGGTTTTCTTCCAAGTCATATACATACCAATCTTCACTAGCCGATGGGTTGTAATCTGCGATGATGAACCTACTGGTTCTAATATCTAATTGAATAAAGGCATCTTGACTGACTGATGTAATTTCGTTGATGAATACTATGTCTTGTTTCATACCACGCAACTTACCTGAACCATCATCTGCTCCCAAGAACCTAACTAACCCACCATTATCAAATCTGTAGATTACTTCTGTCTTGTTGAATTGTTCGGGGTTATACATACCCATTTGGTTCATTACTTCCTGAAAGTCCAATAGAACGGAATTACGGATTGAAACAAGTGTATCCCTTACGATTGTAATTGTCGTGTTGGGGTTCTGTAAAACATATAGAATTAGATAGGCTATGGTTTGGTAGGTCTTACCGCTTCTAGAAGAACCACGAAGGAATATTTTTCTTTTACCTTCCTTGACTGCTTTGTCTATATCCAAATATAATGTTGATACTTTGACTTCCATACTGAAATTGTTGTCCTTCCCCTGACTTCTATAAATATACTTTATATGTTAAAAAACTACATAACAAAAAAACCCCAACTTTCGTCAGGGTCTTTGGTGTTATAGGAGCATCACTTACTTTTTCTTATTGTCTATGTGGTCTTGGATTGTATCCAATCTTTTACCCAATTCAGCGCTGTATCCGTTTTCTACATAATCTACAAGGACTACGGACATTCCCACAAGTTCCTTCATAGTTAAACACTTATCACAAGCCGTAGCCCAATCAAGAACCAACTTCATAGAACTTTGTGATGCGATTTGTCTTTCTTTACTTTGTGCCATAGTTAGAAGGTATAATAGGTTGAAAAGTTTTTAGTATCAATTTCAATATTATCTATGTAATGTTGGTTGTTAGAATTAGCCGTTGCTTTGGTGTGTAATGGTTCATCAAAGTATTCATTTAATGCGTCATTAAACTCTTGGCTGTCTTCATCATAATCACCTTCATAACCATATTGTTTTAGTTCGTTTAATAAATCTTCAACACTATCAAAATCCCTGACGATGTCGTAGTCGGCTTTCACCTTGATTGTTTTTGTTATTTGTATCATATCCTATATTTTTAGTTTTGTAATTCATAAACATTTTCAATATCAAACAAATTAGCCCCTGTTAGTTTGTTGATTTGTTGAACTTGTGATTTAGTCATAGATTGCGACAACCATAATCCTCTACCAGGATTTACGAAACAAACTTGGAAACAAAGTTTTCCACTATTCCCACGATATACTGCGGGTTCGTAAAACTCAATTTCGGTCATTTCAGGGTGTGCTGCCATCAGCATATCCATATCAATAGAATATCCTGTCTTCTGTGTCTTGTGGTTCTTATCACTAATTTCTTTCAATAGTGATGTCGGGATTGTGTTTTTCTTTTCCATATTTTTTTTTATCAGTTGTGTCTTACAAATATAATACTTTTTTTTTAACCTACCAAATCTTTTTCAATCTTTTTTTCCAAAAGATAGTTCAACAAATATTCGTGGTCTTCAGGACGAATAATTAAAACAACTTGTTCGTGTTTGTCTTTTTTCATATTGAATACTTCCATACCAAGATAAAGGTTTTTGTCTTCATCATCTACTAACATAAGGGTATGGATTTCTTCCACTCCCATAAAGGTCTCTTTGTTTTTTAGTTTGTCTTTCATAGTGATACAAAATTACGGATAAGTTTTGATACTGCCAAACTATCCCTGATAATATTTAATATTTTTTACCTGTCTGTTTAATTCTATAGTCCATACTATCGCTTGTAAGATGATGGCAATTCTATCCTGCCTTCTTCTATGGTTTGATTTTCGTTGTCTTGGTATTTTCATTATCTTACAAATCGTCTTACAAACTGGTCGTGTCTATCCCTGAATGTGTTATAGTCAGGTTGTTCGTTATACAAAGTTCCGCAGTCGTGGAAGACCTCATCGTTGATGTAGTTGATAATCAAGTATTTCATACCATAGTTCGTTTCTACGACACTAATTCCTGATGAATAGTCATATCCCCCAATCATAGTGTGCGTGGTCGTAAAACCCACTATTTCATTTGGAATATTTGTATAATGCTTTCCATTACGGATTGCGTTTATGTGGGGTCTTGATACACCATACATTTCTGCGATGTCCCCATCACACAACATCGTTGTTGCGAATAATCGTTTTATTTCTTGAACCTGTTGTTCCGTTAGTTTGCTTGAACCTTTCATATATTTTCTTCTGTTATTTCGTTATTGTCTTCACCACAATTACAATCGTTTAATCCATAATCAATATCATCAACCCATTTAACGACATCTACCAAAATCTTACTGGTTTCGTTATTGTCCCATACATTTTTGATGGTGTAGATTTTTTCATTACTATTATAGACAATCTTGATTTTAACCCCCGATTTTGTGAAACGGATTTCATATATGTATTCCGCCCATATTCCTTCGTCCATAAGTTTCTTATCACTTAAAGAAATATCCCAAAATAGTATTTCTGCTTCAGTCATACCATCATCGTTGATTTGACGACTGAATGGTTTTTTCTTATCACCAAACATAGTGGTATAGTTTTTTTCAAGTATGAAATTATTTAACTTGTTAAACCAGTATTCTTTAGTTGATAGTGTAAGTGCTTTCATCACATAGGGAAATACTGATGTGCTGGTTATACCACCATCGTATTTAACCCACGAACCCATTACGAACTTTCCGTTGTCGTAAATCTTAAAAATTGCCTTTGTTCCCATATCTATAAATATACTAAATGTTTTTATATTACAAAGAAATATTAAAAGTTTTAACAAACTTACGGAACTTTGACTTGATGTGTTCTACAATTTTGTCTTCAACATTTTCATCATCAACTTTCCAATAAGGGTTTTCTTCAGGTTGGGGACAATACCAGTCAGTATTGATATACCAAATGGTTTCAATCCCTTTGTGTTCTACATAGTAGGTTGCGTATATCTGTGTAATCTTTCCTTCTTCGTAGGTGATTGCTTGGTTTTCTCGTTTGCTTCTCATAATTATTTTACCATAAAAGTTTCGTGGAATGTTTTACCAGTAGTCGCCATCATCACTTTACGACTTCTTGAATTGTTTGGACTGAACTTACCATCTACGATAGTGTAAGATGCGTTTTCGTCAGGCCAAAGATAAGTTGCGTTCGGGTAAGAAAAGTTCAATACCATCTTGAAGTAGTTTTCCTGTTGTTGTTTTTGGTTGTGGGTCATAGTCGTTTATTTTTTATAGTTGTTTAGTGTCTTACAAAGTTCGGGATAATATTTGGATTATACAAGTGATTAGTGGATTTTTTTTCCGTTGAACCTATCAATACATAATTGTAGAAAAGTGTTGATGTTGGCAATCATCACCTCGTTTGATTTGTTGTTCTTCATACTATCGTCCATAACACCAGCAATCACTTCAATCAAGTAGGGGTGGATTGGGTGTGCGACCATTCTGTCTAATACAATACTTTTTTCAACAACACTTTTTTTAGTGATTGCTTCGTTCAAGATTACTCGTGCGTCCATAGTGATTTCTTTAGTTTTCATAGTCGTAGTTTTTATAGTTGTTTAGTGTCTTACAAAGATACGGCGATTTACACCACACCGCCAAACAAAGCACAAAAAAAAAAGGAAGATTTTTTACATCTTCCTTTTGTCTATCCCGTAGAACCCGTTTTTAATAATGGCAGTCATCAAAGAACTTCAGGTTCGTCAGGGGTAGTATCTTGGTAATTTGTCGGTAGTATAACACGGACTTCAATTTTATCTAAACCTGTGTGGTTCAATTCTATTGATTGCTTAACCTTGTATTCGGGGTGTCGGTGTTTTAGAAAGAATTGTAATAGATTTGGGTTTTCACTTAAAGATTGTTTTAAGATTTCTTCTGCTTGTTCCAGTTCAATCTGGAAATATTCTTCAATCTTATCCTTAAACTCTTCGTCATACTTCTTCCACCTGTAGTAAGAAACTTCACTACAACCGCATAGTTTGGTGCTCTGTTTTACCGATTTACCTTCGGCTAGTTTATTGATGATACAATTTTGTTTTTGTATCGTTGAATGTCTATTCTTGGCTTCCCTTGAATAAACATATCTACCAGGTTTTTTATTTGGTTGATTTGGCTGTTCCATACATTTCAATCCTTTCCTGTTGGGTAGATGGTCTTACCCCTAATTTACTGAATATGAACTCGTCTATTAAACGCAATTCACTATTGGCTATACTTCCCCAACCACGACTACCAATTCGTCCTTCTACCTTCTGTAAAGGATTTTGCTTACAACCACACCCCATCTTTATTTTTTCTTAAATTATCTAATCGTTTATTTGTTTCCCAAAACACTTCTGTAAAATAATAACATAACTCAAAATTATCGTTTTCTGTATGATACTTGATTTGTTCTTCTATTGAAGCCAAAGTATTATTTAGAAGTTGTGATGGCAACATATCTACCATTTGTGCGGTTATTAGTATCTGTTGAAACAATACATCAACCCCTAATTCTATAACCTTCTTTCTGTCTTCAACGGCTAGGTTAAAGAACTCTTCTACTTCTACTTCGGTATAATCAATTATCATAGTGCGGGTCTTACATCAAGGTTCATTTGACTTCTTAAAGTATAAAGTTCAGTTTGTAGTTTTTCAATATGAACTTGGTATTTTTCTACCTGTTCCTTTAATTCTTTAATTTCTGTCTTCAAGTCGTTTATCGCCATAGTATAAACTGATATTACTTCTTTAACATTTTCAATTTCAAGAGCATTCACTTCTGCTCTGTTTTTTTTATTACCAGCAATATATCCCACTATCGTTGAAATGAAACCTATTATCGCTGTCGTTATTACATCATTCATATTGTATAAATATTACAAGTCCTTCTTTTTAATCGGTAAATTATGTCTTTGATGAAATTGAATATAAATTGGAACTTCACCTGATAAGTCATATCCCAAGTTAGTAAAAATTATATCAGCCTCTCTTCGCATATTTGTTTTTTGATTTAGTTGTCCTTTTGTTGCTCTACAAGAAGAACACATTAAACAATTCCCGTAAGCATCTATGTAATCAATACAACCCCTAAACTTATTCTTGGGGAGCCATTTATCACAATACCTACATTCGTATTCCCATTCACCTTCTTCATCAACACGCTTCCTTCTAATCAGTAATTCGTCATCATTTTCCATATTCGTTGAAGTATTAAAAAAGGGGGGTTTTATTATAGGACATAACTGAATAAAAGAATAATGATATGGGAAACATTATTAGAAAGCGAACCCCCCCTTGAATATAAATATAATCATTTTCTAATAGTAGTCCAATTATATTTTTTATCTTTTAAGTAAAAAAATAATGATAGTTGTTTTTTCCTTGAAGTTTGATACTTGATAAAGTTTTTGTAATAGCGGATACTATCGTTCTGTTCGTTGAAGGTAAGTTTAACCCACATATCAAACAATTCATCATAGTTCCTATCATCTTCCTTGAAATCAACAAACATACAAGTAAAAAGTTCTACATCATCATCACTAACTTTTTCTTCAACAAAAGAATATGATTTTAATTGTAGGGTTGTTTCATCAGTTTCTATATCCTTATCTATATCATTATCATTATCTATATCTATATCTATAGCTTGTTTTCGGTTGTTATTTAACCAAGTAGGTTGTTCTTGGTTGTTTTCGGTTGTTATAGGTTGTTCTTGGTTGTTTTTTAATGCGTTTTTATTACCTATTGGAGCACCACCTGACTTACCATTTACACGGGCTACTTCAACCTTTTTAGTATATTTTTGTCTATCACTATCTAATAGTGGTTTAGCATTATCCCAAAAATCTAATATTCTTTCATTTGTAATTACAACATCTTCATTATTGGAATAAGCGTGTAGAATA
>Ga0209553_1000201_pt1 | contig 31144 bp, 30 predicted proteins | sample LauGreFBDMM110DN_2_FD_188217 | JGI IMG/M metagenome (GOLD analysis project Ga0209553, IMG submission 188217) | Freshwater lake microbial communities from Lake Michigan, USA - Fa13.BD.MM110.DN (SPAdes) (version 2) | ecosystem: Environmental > Aquatic > Freshwater > Lake | place: Lake Michigan...
TACGAGAGGACCGGAGTGGACGGATCTCTGGTGTACCGGTTATGACGCCAGTCGTATTGCCGGGTAGCTAAATCCGGAAGAGATAACCGCTGAAAGCATCTAAGCGGGAAACTCGCCTTGAGATGAGATTTCCCTGGGGACTTGATCCCCCTAAAGGGTCGTGGAAGACCACCACGTTGATAGGTCAGGTGTGGAAGCGCAGTAATGCGTTAAGCTAACTGATACTAATTGCCCGTGAGGCTTGACCCTATAACATTAAATATTACAAGTTGCGTTACAATCAAAACCAATTACTTCTTCCAGTTGATAGCCGATTGATTGCTCGAATAGGGCAATCCGTTAGCCGCCAGTTATGTCTGACGATTATAGCAAGTTGGTCCCACTCCTTCCCATCTCGAACAGGACAGTGAAACGACTTTGCGCCGATGATAGTGTACGTCCGTATGTGAAAGTAGGTCATCGTCAGACTCCTTATAAACAATAAAGCCCTCCATGTGAGGGCTTTATTGTTTATGGATAGACCAAAGTTATCAATTTGAAAGTGATGGATACCTACGGGAGTGGTTAGATACGCTGTGCTAGCTCGCTGGCCTTGCCCGTATAGGTGGCTGGGGTTAGTGCGCGTAGCCGCTGCTTCTCTGTTTCTGGAATGTCCAGTGTGTCAATAAATGCGTGCAAGCTGTTGCGGTTAATGCCGCTCTCCCCCCGCGTCAACTCCTTTAGCCTGTCGTAAGCATTTTCAATGCTGTAGCGCCGCATTACGGTTTGGATTGGCTCGGCCAGGACTTCCCAATTGTTGTTTAAATCTTCCGCCATGCATCCTGGGTCTGCCTCGAGCTTTTTTAAGCCTTTTAGGCAGGACTCATAGGCAAGCAAGGTGTAGCCTAGCACTACACCCATGTTGCGCAGCACGGTGGAGTCGGTTAGATCACGTTGCCAGCGTGATATTGGTAACTTGTCAGACATATGGCGAAAAATCGCATTTGCTAAACCCAGATTCCCCTCTGAGTTTTCAAAATCTATGGGGTTTACCTTGTGCGGCATGGTGGACGAACCCACCTCGCCCGCTATTACTTTTTGCTTGAAGTAGCCAAGTGAAATGTAGCCCCAAAGATCGCGGTTAAGATCGATTAGGATGGAATTGGTGCGTGCATAGGCATCGAATAGCTCGGCCATATAATCGTGTGGCTCAATCTGGATGGTATAAGGATTGAAGGTGATGCCTCGTGCCGTTACAAAGCGCTGGGCAAGAGTCTCCCAATCAACCTCTGGGTAAGATGTGTAATGAGAGTTGTAATTGCCCACGGCACCATTCATTTTCCCCAGTATTTCTACACTTGCTAAGCGCGCATAGGCGCGTTGTAGGCGGTGCACCACATTGGCCATCTCCTTGCCAAGCGTGCTTGGCGTGGCGGTTTGTCCGTGAGTGCGGCACAGCATGGGGGTGTCTGCCAGTTGGTGAGCGATATTGCGCAAGCCATTAATTATGCCGTCTAGCGCGGGCAACATGATCGTCTTTCGGCTATCCGCCAGCATCAGCGCGTGACTTATATTATTGATATCCTCCGAAGTACAAGCGAAGTGAATAAACTCCAGCCTGCCTCTTGTCTCTGGGTTGCTTGCAAGTTTTTCGCGCAACCAATACTCAATTGCCTTAACGTCATGATTTGTGCGGCTCTCTATTGTTTTTATGTGCGCGGCGTCAGTTTCGCTAAAGCGCACTACGAGCTCATCAAGATGCGCGTAGGTTGCAGCGGAGAATGGCCCTATTTCATGAATATTTGGTTCCAAACTCAGCGCCTTAAGCCACTCGATCTCTACGAGCACGCGATAACGCATCAAGCCAAATTCACTAAAGTACGTACGCAATGGATCTGTTTGCTTGTGATAGCGACCATCCAGAGGCGATAGTGCGGTGAGTTTGGTTGTTGTCATCGAGATAACCCTTGGGAAAGTTTTACAAAAAATTGTTAAAGCGCACAACACCTGTTTTTACGAGTGCCACGAATTATTGTTATTTAACGTATTTTAAAAGAAGTTAAGCATATTTAGCGGCATATTGATAAATTATTAATTTATGATGCCGCCACCCAGGCAAATGTTGTCATCATAAACCACCACCGATTGTCCTAGGGTGGCCGCCCACTGTACTTCGGTAAACTCAAAGTCGCAACAATTATCGGACACCACGTTAAGGCGGCAACCAGAACCAGCTTGTCGATAGCGAATTTTTGCTGTGTGATCACGTGTGACGTCTGGGATGGAGCCACTGATCCAGTGAAGATCTGTGGCGCTTAGATGTGTGGTCAGCAGAGCTGGATGGTCGTGCCCCTGCACTACAATCAGACGGTTGGCTGTGATGTCCTTGCCCGCTACGAACCAAGGCGGGCCGGCTCCACCAAACCCCAATCCTTGACGCTGACCGATCGTATAAAACGAAAGACCGATATGTTCCCCAATTACTTGACCATTGAGCGTGCAGATTGAGCCTGGCTGCGTGGGCAGGTAGCGACTCAGGAATTCGCGAAAAGGCCGCTCGCCTATAAAGCATATGCCGGTGCTGTCTTTTTTGGCATAGTTGGATAGGCCAAATTGGCGTGCGATTTCTCGAACCTGTGGCTTGAGTAATTTCCCTAGCGGGAAGCGCGTCCTGGATAACTGCATTTGATTCAGGCGGTGTAAAAAGTAACTCTGATCCTTGGCGCTATCTATTGCGGTGAGCAATTGGTAGTGGTCACCAAGTTTGCGTATCTGTGCGTAGTGACCAGTTGCTATGGATCCCGCACCCATATCGATGGCGTGCTCCAAGAACGATTTAAATTTTATTTCTGAGTTGCATAAAACATCTGGGTTGGGCGTGCGTCCGGCCTTGTATTCACGTAGGAAATGGCTGAATACACGATCCTTATATTCTTTGGAAAAATTTACTGTCTCAATGGGGATGTCTATGGTGTCAGCGATAGAGATGGCGTCAATCAGATCTTGACGTGAAGAGCAATGCTCATTGTTGTCATCGTCCTCCCAGTTTTTCATGAATAGGCCAATGACGTCATAGCCCTGTTGTTTTAGCAATAGTGCGGCAACGGCGGAATCTACTCCACCAGATATGCCAACAACAATGCATTCTTTAGCCATGGGGTAATAAACAAGTTTGGTGAGTGCCCGCACTAAGGTTTTTGGTCGCCGCTCGGTTGGCTGGGCGTGCCATGGACCGCAAATGGGATGCGCAATCCCCTAGCTTATGATTTTTACGTGTTAATTCTATGCTAACTTTCCTGGTTCAGGAATTTAGTGTAATAAAAAAGGCAGGGTTGCCCCTGCCTTTTTTAAGGCTCACAAAATTACTTAGCGGCTGCAGGAGCTGAGGCGTCAGCTGCCTTAGCTTTCTTAGCTTTCTTAGCTTTCTTAGCAGGAGCAGCAGCGGCAGCAGGAGCAGCAGCGGCAGCAGCGGCAGCAGGAGCTGCAGCGTCAGCAGCAACAGCAGAGAAAGAAGCAACAGCGAATACAGCGGCGATCAGTGTAGATAACAGTTTCATATGAACCCCATTTATTTAAGTTTAAAAACGATTATGACACTATAGTGCCACACGACATAAACGCCCCAGTTCTTTAATTGGTTGACAATTGCTTTAAAAAACTTAGAGCTGGTGCCGGGAGAGGGACTCGAACCCTCACACTGTTGCCAGCACCGGATTTTGAGTCCGGCGCGTCTACCAATTCCGCCATCCCGGCATGTTAAGCTGGGCATTATCCATTAAATGTGATTCTTTATCAAGGGTGTAAGTTATACCTGGGTGCCTAATGACGGGCAACGGGATGAGGGGTGTTTATGGTTTGCTGGTTCCGCAAGTCCGCATCTGGAGCGCACCAGATTATTATTTAGTATGATGATTTTTTGATAAAACTCATGTGACGCAATTAATTGATTGCGCAAGCTGTGGCTGATGTGTGCTGGCCGCTTATTGCGTGCGCCAGTCATTAGTTGATCATCATGGGCAGTATGACCATCTGTTGCCCACGTAAGTGCAGAAGACGCTGCATGGTTAATGCGGTCTGATTGTGCAGCCAACGCACAAAAATATTGTCACGAACAAAAATTAGCTTGGTGGCAAAGCAAACGCTGTTCGGGTATTCGGCAATAATCTCTTTAGCTAGATCATCCAATATCATCACTGGATCAGTGCCATAGCCTATGCGCCAACTAGAGTTTACGCTCTGGCTACGAGAGAATCCAGAGTAATAATAGAGTGCTTTCTCGATTTTATGCTGCATGGTGAGGAGGCTACCACTACTGTCGAAACTTTTAGAGTCCACCTCTCCCGCACTCAAGAAAATAAAATTTTTGAAGTGATCTGGGAATAATCGCATTACCCACATGATTGTGTGCATTCCTACGCCACGATGTTCATCAACAAAAAAAATCGCGGTGGGAAGTGTTGGATCAAGTTTCTTTGGGGTGTCTGGATTTGATTGAATTGATTGAGCGAATAGTTTTTCTATCTCAAGCAACTTTCTACGCGTTGTGGCGTAATGTTTGCGGATGAGCAGGCAGAATAAAATTACTAGGCTGGTGATTAGTATAGTCATCCACCCGCCATCACTGAACTTCTCTGCCAGAGTTACAAAAAGAATGCTGCCGGTAACAGCGAGCCCCAACATTGAAAGTGTAAACTTTCTTTTCCAGGTGAGTACGTTGCGTCGCTCTCGCCACCAGTGAATGGACAGACCAAGCAATGACAGGCTGAAGGTGAGAAATACGTTAATGCTGTACAGTACTACCAGCAGTGACACACTCCCCCGACTCCAAATTAAAATAAGTAGCGCCGCCACCCCCATTACTATAACGCCGTTTTGTGTGACCAGGCGTGATGAGAGGTGAAGAAATTGGCGTGGGACCCATGAGTCGGCCGCCATGTTAGCCATTACTGCGGGGCCACCAAGAAAGCCGGTATTTGCTGCAACCAAAAGCAACCCCGCTTCCAAGGCAAGCACGAGCGCTAGCGTACCGTCGCTAATCCACGCTGGCATCCCAAGGGTGCCGATAATAGACTGGAAGGTGACCGCATTTAGGGTTTGCCCATCTACATGTTTGGTTCCCCATAATAGATACAGCAGAATGATGCCACCAGCAGTAAAGGCAAGAGATAGTGCCATGTACATCATTGTTAGCTTCCCGGTGCGAATGCGTGGCTCGATCAGCATATTTATATTGTTGGACACCGCCTCAATGCCGGTATAGGTACCACCACCGAGTGAATAGGCACGCAGAAACAATGCGGCAACAAACATCCAGCTTGTCTCCTGAGCTAAAGAAGAGGTTTCTTGTAAGGTGCTTGGGATTAGGTCAGGCAATCCCTGTGCGTGAAAAATGATGCCGTAACTAATAAGCAGTACGTGAGTAATAAAGAAGCCAAGAAAAATCGGTAGCAAGATCTTGATGGACTCTTTCATGCCGCGTAAGTTAAGTATTATCAGCAAAAGCAGCAATACAATTTCACTACCCAGCTTAAAGCTTTGCAAACCGACGGGGAATAGACTAAACAAGGCATCCGCACCACTGGCAATGGATATGGAGATGGTCAGCACGTAATCTACAATTAGTGCGGCGCCAGACATCAACCCAGCATGCTTGCCCACTAGACGTGTTGCAACCTTGTAGCCCCCGCCCCCATCGGGGAATAAATCGATAACTTGATTGTATGCAAGGGCGATAATGAAAACAGTGAAGGCCGTCGCTAGTGCGAGATAAAGTCCTAGGTGTGTGTGTGTACCTAGAGCCAAAAAGGCTTCCTCGGGTCCATAGCAGGAGGAGGAGAGGCCATCTGCACCCAATCCAATCCAGGCAAGAAATGACACCAAGACGATGCTGTGGCGTGTGGACGGATTGAGAGGGTCGAGTGACTTTCCAAGAAGACTCTCGCGGAGCTTGGTTAGCAGAGACATTGAGGGGTGGCTACGAGTAATTTATAATTTTCGCGGGTGGTTGTTGCCATAAATTTAGCGAATTCAAGTTCGTGATGCAGTGATCGACAACGGCTTGATATTGTAAGCTTCTATGTTGGAATGGTACATCATATGGTAGCCCCAAGGCCAGCAGTTTAAGAGCGGGAAACTGAATCTGCAGCACACCCCTTTGACCTGATTATGTGTAAGGCGCTTGGCGTGATGAATTCAAGCAAATAAAATCTACCCAGCGGGTTGAAAATGATTGTCGTCGTTATGTTAAAATGCTTAAGCTAAGTTGTTCTAGCAATTTTAATTTTGCCGGCTTCGAGGGGCGCTGCGACCTCACCTTTGGTGAGGCCAGGCTTGGGGCGTTGGAGAGTGTTTATAGTAACGGCGCCCATTCATTAACTTGAATGGGAACCATTATGAACGCTGATCAAAATGCTATATTCTCTGATTGCAAAATATCAGACATTAGCCTTGCCCCGTGGGGGCGAAAAGAAATTGCCATTGCCGAAACTGAAATGCCTGGGCTAATGGCAATTCGTGAAGAATATGCAGGCGCGCAACCGTTACGTGGTGCGCGTATCGCTGGGTCTTTGCATATGACCATTCAAACCGCCGTGTTGATCGAGACCCTGAAAGCTTTGGGTGCGGAAGTACGCTGGGCATCTTGTAACATATATTCCACTCAGGATCATGCAGCGGCAGCCATCGCTGCCGGGGGCAGCCCTGTTTTTGCGGTTAAAGGAGAGTCCCTAGCAGAATACTGGGAATACACTCATCGTATTTTCGATTGGCCAAACCATCACCACGCAAATATGATTCTGGATGATGGAGGAGACGCCACCCTGTTATTGCACTTGGGGGCTCGAGCTGAAAAGCACGCATCAGTTATTGATAAGCCAACCTCGGAGGAGGAAGCCTTTCTGTATGCTGCCATCAAAAAATGTCTTTCTGTGCAGGCTGATTGGTACTCCCAGCGGCTAGCCGCAATCAAGGGGGTGACGGAAGAAACCACAACAGGGGTGCACCGGTTGTATCAAATGCATGCACGCGGTGAACTGCGATTCCCTAGCATTAACGTTAATGATTCGGTTACAAAATCAAAATTTGATAACCTTTATGGCTGCCGTGAATCTCTGGTGGATGGCATTAAGCGTGCAACCGATGTGATGATTGCAGGCAAGGTCGCCATTATTGCCGGCTATGGAGATGTTGGGAAGGGTTCGGCACAAGCAATGCGCGCACTGTCTGCCCAAGTATGGGTGACCGAGATTGATCCGATTTGTGCCTTGCAGGCGGCCATGGAGGGATACCGCGTGGTTACCATGGATTACGCTGCCGAACATGGCGACATATTTGTGACCTGTACTGGAAACTATCATGTAATCACTCATGAGCACATGAAGAAGATGAAAAACCAAGCTATCGTGTGCAATATTGGTCATTTCGATAATGAAATAGACGTTGCTTCTCTGAAGGCCTACACTTGGGAGAGTATTAAACCACAAGTTGATCATATTATTTTTCCTGAGGTGGGTGGTCAGGCAGGTAAGCGTATTATCTTGCTTGCTGAAGGCCGCCTAGTTAATTTAGGCTGCGGTACTGGACATCCTTCATATGTAATGAGTTCATCGTTCGCCAATCAAACCATTGCTCAGATTGAGTTGTGGGGTGATGCAGAGAAAGGCGCTGGCAAATATCCAGTGGGTGTGCATACCCTGCCCAAGCACCTAGATGAGAAAGTGGCAAGACTTCAGCTAAAAAAACTTAATGCACAATTGAGTACGCTGACAGATCAGCAGGCTGCTTATATTGGTGTGCCAAAATGTGGGCCATACAAGTCAGACCATTACCGGTATTAAGTATCTATGCCGTTAAATAGTATCGCCAGCGACGGACGCTGCAACAACACCGAGAACAAGTTTATGCGAATTATTGCAACCTGGATTTTAAATGCGGCGGCATTGCTGCTGGTGGCCTATCTGCTGCCAGGCATTCGTGTGGATGGCTTCTTTTCTGCATTGATTGCGGCAATGTTGCTGGGCCTTATTAATGCACTTTTAAGACCGCTGTTGATCTTACTTACCTTGCCGGTTACTTTTGTAACGCTTGGCTTGTTCGTACTTGTCATTAACGGACTATTATTTTGGCTTGCTGGTTCGGTATTAAAGGGTTTCGATGTGAGTGGTTTCTGGGCTGGATTAACCGGCTCCTTGTTGTACAGCGCTCTGTCTTTCATACTTTCTTTTATGTTACGGAAAAAAAATTTTCAGCAAGGGCCGGTGATTATTGATCATGAAAAACTCTAAATCATTTAGCTTTGAATTTTTTCCACCACAAACACAGGAAGGCGTAAAAAAACTTACTGCCACGTGTTCGCAGTTGGCAGAACTTAGACCGGAATTTTTTTCCGTCACCTTTGGCGCGGGCGGCTCCACGCGCAGCAGCACGCTGGAAGCGGTGCAAAAGATTAAAGCTGATGGTCACGAGGTCGCCCCCCATTTGTCGTGTATTGGCTCTACGCGCGACAATATTCGTACTATTTTAAACGTCTATAAAAAAATAGGTATTAAGCATATTGTGGCGCTGCGCGGTGACCGACCCGTTGAGGCTTTTAGTGGAGAATTTAATTATGCCAATGAGTTGGTGTCCTTTATTCGTGCTGAGACTGGCGAGCATTTTCATATTGATGTGGCAGGCTACCCAGAATTTCATCCACAGGCCAAGTCGCCGCGCGATGATTTGCTAAACTTTAAGCAAAAAATAATGGCCGGCGCAAATTCTGCCATTACGCAATATTTTTATAATGCTGATAGCTATTTTAGGTTTGTTGACGAGTGCCGCAAGGTGGGGATTACGGTTCCTATCGTGCCAGGAATAATGCCCATCGTGAAGTTCGCTCAGCTGGCGCGCTTCTCAGATGCATGCGGCGCAGAAATTCCGCGCTCGATGCGTAAGGTGTTAGAGGGCTATGGCGATGACAATGAGTCCTTGCAGGCATTCGGCCTTGATGTTGTTGCCAAATTATGTGATCGCCTGCTCGCTGGTGGCGCACCGAGCCTTCATTTTTATACGCTTAATCAAGCCACCCCTTCATTGGAAATCTGTAGGAGGCTTGGACTCTGATGACCGGTCAACGATATAACTATATTTTTCTGTGATGTACTATAGCCTCGACTTTATGGATTATAATGGATGTCATGTCACGGCTTGATTTCAGACATCACTTCCTGATCGCCATGCCAGCCATGGCCGACCCCGCCTTTACCAAGGCACTTGTTTATGTTTGTGAGCACAACGAGCAGGGTGCATTGGGTATCATAGTGAATCGCCCTACCAGCCTCACGCTGGGGGAGCTGTTTGCTCAAACTAACATTCCAATGGATGAGCTTGAGTTGCACAATAGGCCGGTGTATTTTGGGGGGCCAGTGCAAACTGATAGAGGCTTTGTGCTTCATAGGCCGGTTGGTCAGTGGCAATCAACGCTAACCATTAATAATAATTTAGGTTTGACCACATCCAGAGATATCTTACTGGCGGTTGGCGCCGGATTGGAGCCTGAAAATATGTTGCTGACCTTGGGATACTCTGGGTGGGCGCAAGGGCAGCTGGAGCATGAGCTAACACAAAATGCTTGGCTGACCGTGCCAGCGTCTGAGCAGATCTTGTTTGAGCTGCCATCAGAGAAGCGCTTTCTCGCTGCAATGGCGTTACTGGGGGTGGACTACGCCTCTCTTTCAGAGTATGCGGGACATGCCTGATAAAGAAGTATCAATTGTCATAAGGGGTGTGTTGTTGGGGTTTGATTTTGGCACCAAGAGGATTGGTGTGGCGGTAGGAAATTCAATTTCTGGCACCGCACGAGCATTAACCACTGTGCGTGAAGAGAAAAACCAGGAACGATTTGCCGCCATATCAAAGCTTGTTGGTGAATGGGACCCTTCGGCCTTGGTGGTTGGGCTACCCAGCCATGACAGTGGCGAACCGCACGAACTGACTCGTCTGTGCCGTCTTTTTGCGCAACGCCTTAAGGCGCGCTTTGATTTACCTATTATTTTGGTGGATGAGAGATATACTTCCGCTGCTGCGAGTTCTCAATTGGCAGAGATGGGCGTGTATGGTATCAAGCAGAAGCCGCTGCTTGATCAGATCGCAGCGCAAACAATTCTGCAGTCTTACTTTAATGAATCCTCCTTAGAGCGTATTACATGAATAATCCGCAACTCAACAAACACGGTGAGCTACAACACTTGCTATCTACCGAGGGATTGCCAGCAGCCATTTTGTACGACCTCTTAGATAAGGCTGCATCTTTTTTGGGTACATCCGAAAGTCGCGACATTAAAAAATTACCCTTGCTACATGGCAAGTCTGTATTTAATATATTTTTTGAAAACAGTACCCGCACGCGCACCACGTTCGAGATTGCGGCCAAGCGGCTTTCGGCCGATGTGGTTAATTTAAACATTGGCTCCTCATCGGCCAGCAAGGGTGAGACTCTGCTAGATACGGTAGACAACTTGTGTGCGATGCATGCAGACATGTTCGTTGTTAGGCACTCGCAAAGTGGAGCGGCACACCTTATTGCCAAGCATGTTGCACCAGAGATTCATGTTATCAATGCTGGTGATGGGCGGCATGCCCATCCAACACAGGCGCTGCTTGATATGTTTACCATTCGGCACTACAAAAAAGAATTTTGTAATCTACGAGTCGCTATTGTTGGTGATATTCTGCACTCACGTGTAGCGCGTTCACAAATTCATGCGCTCACTACCTTGGGCGTACCAGAGGTTCGTGTTATCGCCCCTAAGACTTTGTTGCCAGTGTGTGTCGAAAAACTCGGGGTTCGGGTTTTTCATGACATGGCGCAAGGATTGCAGGACGTGGATGTGATAATGATGCTGCGGTTGCAAAGTGAGCGCATGCAGGGAGCGACGCTACCAAGTGCTCAGGAATATTTTAAATATTACGGCCTTACCCAGGAAAAGCTGATGTTAGCCAAGGTGGATGCGATAGTGATGCACCCGGGGCCGATGAATCGTGGTGTTGAGATAGAGTCGTGTGTTGCGGACGGAAGGCAATCTGTAATTTTGCCACAGGTCACATTTGGCATTGCGGTACGCATGGCGGTGATGAGCACTCTAGCGGGGGGCAAGTAATGAACATTCAAATTAAGAGTGGACGCCTAGTTGATCCTAAAAATAAAATTGATGGATGCCACGACTTATTCATTACGGCCGGCAAGGTGATTGCTGTCGGTAGCCCCCCAGCTAACTTTGTGGTGCAGCAGCTGATAGATGCAACGGGCTTGGTGGTAATCCCGGGGCTGATTGATCTTGCTGCACGACTGCGTGAGCCAGGCTATGAATACAAGGCTACGCTTGAATCTGAGATGCATGCGGCGGTGGCTGGTGGGGTTACGACACTGGCATGCCCACCGGATACCGATCCACCACTGGACGAGCCTGGCTTGGTGGAGATGCTTAAGCATCGTGCGCGTGCGTTGAATCAAGCGCATGTTTATCCAGTGGGTGCGCTGACTTACGGATTGAAGGGTGAGGAGCTGACTGAGATGGCCGAATTGGCTGATGCTGGTTGCATAGCCTTCAGTCAGGCTGATGCTGCGTTGGTTGATACCCGTGTACTAATGCGCGCCATGCAGTATGCCGCAACCTTTGATTTTAGTGTTTGGTTGCGTCCTCAAGACAGCTTTCTGGCTCGGGAGGGCGTGGCGCACAATGGCGAGGTGGCGACGCGATTGGGTTTGCCCGCCATTCCGGTGTGCGCAGAGACTATCGCGCTATCAACCATGCTGGAGTTGGCCCGTGCGACTGGCGTAAGACTGCATATCTGCCGCATCTCCAGTAAAGAGGGGGTGGCATTGGTACGCACCGCCAAACAGCAAGGCCTGCCACTTACCTGTGATGTGTCTGCCAATCATATACATCTGTCTGAGATGGATATTGGATTCTTTAATGCAAACTGTTATCTGGTGCCACCGTTGCGCGACCTACGCGATCTTGAGGCATTGCGCGTTGGCTTGATCGATGGGTCAATAGATGCAATTTGCTCTGATCACACGCCAGTAGATGAAGACGCTAAACAGCTACCCTTTGCCGAGGCAGAGGCTGGCGCCACTGGACTCGAATTGCTTTTGCCCTTGATGCTTAAGTGGGTGAAGCAGAGTAATCTTGCGCTCATTGATGGGGTCGATAAAGTAACCTTGCAGCCGGCACGTGTGTTGGGCTTGGATTCTGGGCACTTATCTGTTGGATCGGTCGCGGATGTATGCGTATTCGATCCTGAAGTGTACTGGAGGGTTGAGCCATCCTTGTTGAAAAGCCAAGGCAAGAATACGCCGTTCATTGGCATGGAGCTGCAGGGCGGTGTGCGCTACACCCTGGTGAGTGGCCAGCTTGTTTTTGAATACAAAAAGATCAAGTAGTGCGGGCAACACCTTCGAGATTGCCATTAGGCTTGACCTGTGGCTGACACAGTCTATAAATATAAATTCTGAGATACCAATTCATGAGCTCGTGTGTGACCGAAGTTGCCGTTGGCTTGTTGTTGTGTGAGGACAACTGCAAGGCGGATGAGGTTACCGCCCAATCTGATTGGCGTGAACAGTACCCATGCAACCGCTTTCTTCTGACGCGACGTCCAGAGGGCAAAGCTCTTTCCGGCCACTGGGAGTTTCCTGGTGGAAAGCTTGAAGGAGGTGAGACACCCATGCATGCACTAAAGCGAGAGCTTCATGAAGAATTGGGTATTGAAATTGTAACTGCCTATCCCTGGCTTGTGCGTGTGCATAAGTATGCACACGCTACGGTACGACTGAACTTTTTTCGAGTTACCGCATGGAAAGGCAGGCCTTTCGGGAGGGAAAATCAACAGTTAAGCTGGCAAACTCCCGCTAGTTTAACTGTGTCCCCAGTCTTGGCGGCCAACGTACCCATTCTCCGTGCGCTGCAATTACCCCCGCTGTACGCTATTAGCAACGCCACCGAGCTGGGTAGCGAAAGGTTTATGGAGTGCCTGCAGTACGCCCTGGAAAATGGCTTGAGGCTTGTGCAGGTTCGCGAAAATGGCTTGTCGCGCGAATTGATGCGTGCACTATCCCTTCGCGTGGTGAAATTGGCGCACAGCTACGGCGCGCGAGTGCTTATTAATTCTGATATTGAGCTAGTCCACGAAAGTGGTGCGGACGGCGTTCATTTGAACAGCGTGCAGCTAGCTGCGTGCAGGGTTCGCCCAGAGCTACCCTGGTGCGCGGCGTCTTGCCATAATCAGGATGAAATTAAACGAGCCAATGAATTGGGTTTGGATTTTGTAGTGCTAAGCCCCGTGCTGCACACTGAGACTCATCCGAATGCCGCTAATTTGGGGTGGCAGGCGTTCGCGAAGATGACTGAAAATTCGGCTATCCCAGTGTACGCTCTAGGCGGGTTGCGCTATGACGACATGGAGGTTGCATGGAGTCATGGTGCGCATGGTCTCTCAATGTTGCGTCAGAGCTGGCAAGCTCCCTTCTTGATTTGATTGCTTTAGGACTGCGGAATGCGATAGCTTTCTGCGGCCCACTGCCCTAGATCAATCATCTTGCAGCGTTCGCTACAAAATGGGCGGTGAGGGCTACTTTTGTCCCACTGCACCTCCTTTTTGCATTGCGGGCAAGTCACAACGGCAACTTTTTTTTGCACGGGATACCTTTGTTTTTAAATAAACGTACTAAATTGGTTTGAGTGGTGACTGCTGTCTTATTTTGCGCAGGGTGGCACTTATTGACTACAGGGAGCAGCGAGTGATGCAAAACTCTACATCCTGATTATACAGGGCAAGCTTGGATAGATAATTCGTGGCTATGAAACGAACGTTGAGTACATATTTATTGGCACTAACCTCGGGAACGCATGGCAGAATTTTACTTAGTGTGACGCGCAGCATTTGCCCCGCGTGGCCACTCTGCGTGTGTTGAAAGACACCCTGATGGGCAACAGAATGAATTGTACTTCCTTTTTCCCGTAGCAGTTTGAGGGTGGTGGAAATCCCATTTAGCATGGGCAGAAATGGAGCAAGGTGGTCCGTTAGATAGTTGCGTCGCAATGCGGCATCTTGGTTAAGCCAGCGACCATAGGATGGCAACTCAAACTCACATGTCCCGCCAGGAATGCCTGTGCGCTGCTTGATACTCATCAACCATTCGTTCTCACGTAAATGCTGACCAAGCTTGCCCTGTGAGTTGAGTATGCCATTATATGCGTGCTCGATCTCACCCAGCACGGCGGTAAGTGCTGATTCTGAGATCTCCGGATTATTATGCAGTGTTGAAAGCTGTTTTTGTTGGCGATCTAGCTCTTGCAGCAGGTCGGACTTTAGGTCGACTCGACTGAAAATTTCAAGAATCTCAAAGAGAGTGCAGAGCGCTGCGTTATGGTCTGCGGGAGTCTCTTGTGCGGTAAAGTGTAAAATTTTTGCGTTAAGCGCCTCTAGGCGCATCAGAGTGCGCGTACGCTCGGTAAGAGGAAACTCGTAGCTAATCACAATACTGGCTAAAGTAGGGGTTAATTTACGTTAGTGTAAGGTAGGCAATATATAGCATAGATTATAGGTGTGCAACAAGCTCACAAGAATGCGGTTCGATAATGTTGATGTAGTTGATCTACTTGTTGTCTCAGGGTATTCAGATCACCATTATTTTGAATGACATTGTCAGCATGCCGCAATCTCTCGGTGCGAGTAACCTGTGATGCCATTATTGCGCGTACTATTTTTTCGTCTAGGTGGCTTCGCTGCATGGTGCGTGCAATTTGTGCCTCTTCTGTGCAATCCACTACCAATGTGCGCTGCACCAATTGGCGGTAATTTGAACTTTCAAATAACAATGGAATAACCAGGATTAGGTAGGAGTGTTGAGCACCGCTGACATTATTAATCTCGGCATGAGCTAGTAGTTGTGCGTGGATTAGCGGATGCAGGACTGCCTCTAGCCGCCGTCTTGCGGCACTATCAGAGAATACCAATTGACGCATGAGCGCCCTATCCAGGGCGCCGTCTGCCGTGATGTACATCTCCCCGAATTTTTTACGAATTGTATCGATAGCCGCACCGGCTGGTTGAGTTATGTGGTGTGAAATAACATCGCTGTCGATGACTGTGACACCAAGCTCTTTAAATAGTGCGGCTACTGTATCTTTGCCGCTGCCGATACCTCCGGTTAGACCTACGTGGCGCATCAATTTTTAGGGCTCACTGATGGGCCTGTGGTGGCCGGTGCAATAGTTTGTGTGTTCAGCTGCGTCATGGCATTGATTTGTTGCTGGGTAACGCGAGTCATGAGATGCAGGTAAGGGTTGATGGTGTGATTAAGTAGGAGATTCTTGGCATCCCCCCACTGCAGGGGTGCAATGTTCAAGAATGCCTCTACGTCCCTGGCAAGTGTTGGCAAAACAGGCTTGAGATAAATAGTTGCTAGACGAAACGCGTTTAAAGATACGGAGCAGACGCTGTGGAGCTTTTGATGCTGTCCTGGCTCCTCTATCACCTTGGCAATTGCCCAGGGTTTGTGGGCGTCGATATAGAAATTTACATAATCAAGAATGGTTCCGACTATTCGAATGACCTTGCTATATTGACGAGCATTGTATGCCTCGACAATGGGGTCACTTTGAGCGCGAATGAAATTAAGGAGGTCAACAGTTTCGATGGTTGGCGCGTCAGAGACTGTGCTCTGATTTGGCATGAGTACAACCCCCTGCGTAGTCAGGGTTTCTAAATCAGAAAGTCCTCCTGAAAAATGTTGACTAATAAAGCCCGAGCATCGACTGGCAATATTAATGTACTTTCCAATCAGATCACTATTTACGCGCGCAACAAAATCGTCCAAGTTAAGGTCAATATCCTCCATCGTGCCATTTAGCTTGGCCGCGTAGTAGTAGCGCAAGTGCTCCGGGTTGAGGCCTTGCTGTAGGTAGCTATCCGCGGTGATGAAGGTGCCACGTGACTTGCTCATTTTTTCACCATTAACGGTGAGGAATCCGTGCGCGAATATTTGAGTTGGGGTGCGTTGGCCAGAAAAATTTAGCATTGCTGGCCAAAACAGTGCATGAAAATACAAAATATCCTTGCCGATGAAATGGTACAGCTCTGCAGTGGAGTCAATCCCCCAGTAGTCGTCAAAACTTATTTTTTTGGCATCGCATAACTTACTAAAGCTGCCCATGTAGCCCACAGGAGCATCTAGCCATACATAGAAATACTTACCTGGCGCACCGGGAATTTCAAATCCGAAATATGGGGCATCGCGCGAGATATCCCAGTTAGATAGTCCAGCCTCGAGCCACTCACGCATTTTGTTAGCGGCCTCCAGTTGTAGCGGTGCAACGACCTGGTTGTCCAGTTTGCCCTGTGTCCATTTGTGTAGAAATGTGTGGCAGCGTAAATCGGACAGCTTAAAAAAGTAATGATCTGAGCTGCGACGCTCAGGCTGTGCACCAGACACCACAGAGTAGGGGTGGATGAGTTCGGTGGGCGCGTATATAGCACCGCACGCTTCGCAGTTGTCGCCGTACTGATCCTTTGTGTGACATTTCGGGCACTCGCCTTTGATGAAGCGGTCCGGCAAGAACATGCTTTTGATGGGGTCATAAAATTGCTCGACTGAGCACACTTCAATTAAGCCGGCGGCCTGTAGTTTTTGATAGATAGCCTCCGCATGCTCCTTGGTCTCTGTACTGTTTGTGCTGCCGTAGTAGTCAAACTCGATGTTGAAACCCTCAAAGTCAGACTTGTGCTCGTGCCAAACTCGATCTATTAGATTCTCTGGGGTAATACCTTCCTTTTCAGCACGCAACATGATGGGTGTGCCGTGGGTGTCGTCTGCACAAACGTAATAGCATGTGTGCCCTTGCATCTTTTGGAAGCGGACCCATATGTCGGTTTGTATATATTCAACCAGGTGTCCCAGGTGAATGCCGCCATTGGCATAGGGCAGTGCGGATGTGACTAGTATCTTGCGCGGCATGAATTGTAGAGTCTTTTATGGGGTGTCTCAATTGTAGCAAAATTGAACTGTATGCGTGGCGAGGAATCTTGGGTAAAATGCCTGCCCCCCACGGTATTTATTGCAGGAGTAGCGTATGAGCTTTACAGATGTAGAAGTGCAGACCGCATTGTCAGGGCTGATTGATCCTAATACTAAAAAGGATTTCCTAGCGAGCAGAGCGATAAAAAATATTGAGATTAATGGCAACGACTTGTCTCTCGATATTTTGTTGGGGTATCCGGCGAAAAGTGTGTGGGATGAGATACGCTCGATGGTGGAGGATCATCTGCGCGGCAACCTGCCTAGTATTAAGAGACTTTCTGTAAAGGTGAGCAGTAAGATAGTGCCGCACGCTGCGCAGCGTGGGATCAAGTTGGTTGATGGGATTAAGAATATTATTGCGGTTGCCAGCGGCAAGGGTGGCGTAGGAAAGTCGACCACGGCGGTCAATATAGCCTTGGCGCTAGCGGCAGAAGGCGCGCGCGTTGGAATTTTGGATGCGGACATTTATGGCCCGTCTCAGCCTACCATGATGGGTATAAAGGGCCAGCCCGTTTCTCGTGATGGCAAGTCGATTGAGCCGATGCAGAAATATGGGCTGCAGGTTATGTCTATTGGCTTTATGATTCATGGTGAGGATGTGCCGATGGTTTGGCGTGGTCCGATGGTTACGCAAGCGTTAGATCAATTATTGAATCAGACGCACTGGGATGCGCTAGACTACTTAATAGTGGATATGCCGCCTGGTACCGGCGATATTCAGCTGACTTTGTCACAGAAGGTGCCAGTTACGGGGGCGATCATCGTCACCACACCACAAGACATTGCACTGATGGATGCGCGCAAGGGGCTCAAGATGTTCGAGAAAGTGGGCATTAGAATATTGGGCGTTGTGGAGAATATGAGCACACACATTTGTTCTAAATGTGGACATGAGGAGCATATCTTCGGGAGTGGCGGAGCAGAAAAAATATGCAATGACTACCAAATAGAATTTATAGGGTCGCTACCGCTGGATATCCGCATTCGAGAGCACACCGATTCTGGCAGTCCAACCGTAGTTTTTGATCCGGATGGCTTGGTCGCCAAGGAGTACAAGCAGATTGCACGACGTTTGGCAGTTAAGGTTGCCGAAATGGCACAAGATTACAGTGCGGCGTTTCCTAAAATTGTGATGCAAAAGACGTAGGGAGTGAGCGCCCGGCATTGAAGATCATGCGGTTGTCATTTTTATTGTTCGAGTGAGAGAATATGAGCATTAAATCAGATAGATGGATACGTCATATGGCCAAACAATGTGGCATGATAGAGCCGTTTGAGCCGGGACAGATAAAGGATTTAAATGGTCAACGTATCGTGTCATACGGAACATCGAGCTACGGCTACGACGTTCGTTGCTCTGATGAATTTAAGCTGTTTACCAATATCAACAGCACCATAGTTGATCCCAAGAATTTTGATGCAAATTCTTTTGTGGAGCTTAAGGGTGACTACTGTATTATCCCGCCCAATTCTTTTGCCTTAGCGCGCACTGTTGAGCATTTCCGCATTCCCCGCAATGTGCTCACCATCTGTCTTGGGAAGTCCACTTATGCACGGTGCGGCATTATTGTGAACGTCACGCCATTGGAGCCCGAGTGGGAGGGTTACGTGACGCTGGAGTTTTCTAATACCACACCACTGCCCGCGAAAATTTATGCCAATGAGGGAGTGGCACAAATGATCTTTTTTGAATCCGATGAGATGTGCGAAACATCATACAAGGACAGGGGTGGCAAGTATCAGGGGCAAATTGGGGTTACCTTGCCGAAGATATAAACCTTAATACGTTATGGTGGGCCGCTATTCGGAGGCATGGATTCAATGGGGCTAGACTCAAAGACAATTATTTGGCTCAGCCCGCAGGGCGAAGTTATTGCTTGCGTGGAAAAGAACAAAGTCCTGAAGGAGAATCTAGATGAGGTGCGTCAGATTTGTCAGGACGCTTTAGAGGACGCGGTGCTGATGGGTTGTGATGAAAAGCAATTCCGTACAGCACTGGTTGACCTGGTGCGGTCGCTGGAAAATCCATACCCTCCGGTATAGGGGTTAAATATTAAAGTGTAACCAAAATATTAACTGGAATAAGCTCCCATTTTTGGGTGTGGCCCGATACTAATTATTTGTTGTATTGGATGGGTGTGACTTTGGATGGTATTTAACGTCACCCTCGCTGTATAAATTTGCGACAATCCGCGTGAACTTGTTGCCAGGCAGTCTTTCTCCACCAAGGGGCACCGAATGAAATTTAATTTCCCAATAATTATTATTGACGAAGACTTTCGCTCTGAGAATTCCAGTGGCCTGAGTGTTCGCGCCCTGGCCGAGGCCATACAAAAAGAGGGCATGGAGGTGCTGGGCATAACTAGCTACGGTGATCTAACATCATTCGCTCAACAACAAAGTCGCGCCTCAGCTTTCCTGCTGTCAATTGATGACGAGGAGTTTGGTGCCGGGAGTAAAGAGGAGACAGCAGTCGCGTTGAAGAGCATACGCGCTTTTGTGGAGGAAATTCGTTTTAAAAATGCCGACATCCCTATTTATTTGTATGGCGAAACTCGTACATCACGCCATATCCCAAATGACATCCTGCGCGAGCTACATGGATTTATTCACATGCATGAAGACACGCCAGAATTTGTGGCACGACACATTATTCGTGAAGCCAGGCTCTACCTAGATTCGCTTGCTCCGCCATTCTTTCGTGCATTAGTCAATTATGCTCAAGATGGATCTTACTCTTGGCATTGCCCTGGGCACTCCGGTGGGGTAGCTTTTTTAAAATCTCCAGTAGGACGAATGTTTCATCAGTTCTTCGGCGAAAATATGCTACGTGCAGACGTTTGCAATTCGGTAGATGAATTGGGCCAGCTGCTTGATCACACTGGGCCAGTGGCAGCTAGCGAGCGAAATGCTGAACGTATCTTTAATTGCGATCACCTGTTCTTTGTGACTAACGGCACTTCTACGTCGAACAAAATCGTGTGGCACTCCACTGTTGCGCCAGATGATATTGTGGTGGTGGACCGCAATTGTCATAAGTCCGTTCTGCACTCAATTATCATGACCGGTGCGGTACCAGTGTTTTTAATGCCAACACGTAATCATTTTGGCATCATCGGGCCGATCTCTCTAGACGAGTTTAAGATTGAAACCATTCAGCGCAAGATCAATGCAAATCCATTTATAAAAAATAAAAAACAGAAGCCACGTATTCTAACTATCACTCAAAGTACTTACGATGGCGTACTGTATAACGTGGAAACACTCAAGCAGATGCTGGACGGACAAATAGACACCCTGCTCTTTGATGAGGCGTGGTTGCCGCACGCAGCCTTTCATGAGTTTTATAGAGATATGCACGCCATTGGCCAGGATCGTAAGCCGTGCAAGGAGTCTATGATCTTCTCCACGCAGTCCACACATAAAATGCTGGCTGGGTTAAGTCAGGCATCTCAGATTTTGGTGCAAGATAGCGAGGCGCGTAAGCTGGATCGAGATTGTTTCAATGAGGCCTACATGATGCATACCTCAACCAGTCCACAGTACGCGATTATTGCGTCATGTGATGTTGCCGCTGCAATGATGGAGCCCCCAGGCGGTACCGCCTTAGTGGAGGAGTCAATCGCCGAGGCCCTGGATTTCCGTCGTGCCATGCGCAAGGTCGATGAAGAGTGGGGAGCTGATTGGTGGTTTAAGGTCTGGGGCCCTGATTATCTTGCCGAGGAGGGCATGGCTGCTCGAGAAGACTGGATGTTGGGTGAGGGTGATCGCTGGCATGGTTTCGGCAATTTGGCACCAGGCTTTAATATGCTTGATCCAATCAAGGCCACCATCATAACCCCCGGGCTTGATGTTGATGGAGACTTTGCTGACTCAGGTATTCCAGCAGCTATCGTCACTAAGTATTTGGCGGAAAATGGTGTGGTGGTGGAAAAAACTGGCCTCTATTCATTCTTTATTATGTTCACCATTGGCATCACTAAGGGGCGCTGGAATACTATGGTGACTGAGTTGCAACAATTTAAAGATGACTACGATAAAAATCAGCCGCTGTGGCGTGTCCTGCCAGAATTTGTCGCCAAATACCCACGCTATGAGAAGATTGGGCTTCGTGATCTGTGCGATCAGATACACGGTATATATAAGGCTAATGATGTGGCACGGTTAACCACTGAAATGTATCTTTCCAACATGGAGCCCGCTATGAAGCCGTCCGATGCCTTTGCCAAGATGGCCCACGGTGAGATTGATCTTGTGTCGATTGATGAGCTAGAGGGGCGAATCACAAGCGTGCTATTGACGCCATACCCGCCGGGCATCCCACTACTAATTCCAGGTGAGCGTTTCAATAAAAAGATCGTAGACTATCTTAAGTTTGCACGAGACTTTAATCAGCGGTTCCCCGGATTTGAAACTGACATTCATGGGCTGGTAGCAAATGGAGACGGCGATGGTCCGCGTTATTATGTGGACTGTGTAAGGCAGGAGTAGCGCGTTTCATTTGAAACCCAGCTCGGGATGGGGTCACTTCTTATTTTCTCCCGTAGGTCACAAAATCATACTCTAGCGGCTGAGGAACTGCTTGTCGGCATCGTTCGCGTGCCAACTCGTGCCATGTGTCGTTACTAAATGCTGGAAAGAAGGTGTCGCCGGCGATCTCTTGCTGTATTTCGGTGAGATGGATGATATCCGCCAGGGGCATGGCTAGTGTATAAAGCTCGGCGCCACCAACAATAAAAATATTGTCATCATTCCCGCAGCTCCTAATCGCCTCCTCTAATGAATGCGTCACAATGCAACCATCAATTTTTAATTTTTGATTGCGTGTTACCACCACGGTGGTGCGGCCGGGTAGCGGCCTACCGATAGAATTAAAAGTTTTTCGCCCCATAATGAGATGGTGCCCCATCGTGAGTGACTTAAAGTGTGCCAGGTCTGCCGAGATGCGCCAAGGCAGGGTGTTGTTTATTCCGATGACGTGATTAATGGCCATCGCAACAATAATTGAAATCTTGTTGCTCCCCTCGTTTGTCATATTGCTACTGGGGCTTTGATTGCGGGATGTGGGTCGTAATTTTTTAGCGAAAAATCTTCAAATTTAAAATCGAAGATATTTTTAACGGTGGGGTTGATGTGCATGGTAGGTAGTGCTCGTGGCTCGCGAGAAAGTTGTAGTTCTGCCTGTTCAAGATGGTTGACGTACAGGTGCGCATCGCCAAAGGTGTGTATCAGATCCCCAGGCTTGAGGCCGCATGCTTGTGCCATCATTAGGGTAAGTAGAGCATAGGATGCGATATTAAATGGTACGCCCAAAAATATGTCTGCGCTACGTTGATACAGCTGGCAAGAAAGCTTGCCATCAGATACATAGAACTGAAACAGGATATGGCATGGCGCCAGCGCCATTTCACTTAACTCTCCCACATTCCAGGCGGAAACGATCATGCGGCGCGAGTCTGGGTTGTGCTTGATTTGTTCGATAACCTCTGAAATTTGGTCAATAGTGGACCCACCGGATGCCACCCAGGAACGCCACTGCTTGCCATATACTGGACCGAGGTTGCCGTCCTGGTCAGCCCACTCATCCCATATCTTTACACCATTGTCTTTGAGGTAGTGTATGTTGGTGGCACCCTGCAAAAACCATAACAATTCATGGATAATGGACTTTAGGTGGCACTTTTTGGTTGTAACCAAGGGGAATCCATGCTCAAGATTGAACCGCATCTGATAGCCAAATATGCTGAGCGTGCCAGTCCCGGTGCGGTCATGCTTTTTTGTGCCATGATGGAGCACGTGCTTCATAAAGTGTAGATATTGGCGCATAAAGACTCTGGAGAGTGGGTGACGACTGTTTGTATAATACTAAACGATGCTTAAATTTACCGAGGGACAAATGCTAGCACAACTTACGCTTTCCTTAACGCAGCCCAAAAACCTAATTAATCAACATCTGCTAGTACTGCTACCCAAGGCAAGGGCGCTACCTCAAGATTTGCCACATCGAGAATTACTCGGGTCGGTGCTATCTCGACGTAACTTAAAGGTGAGCGACCTGATTGATACACCGGTTTGCGCTAATGCGGCCAATGGTGCGCTGACGGTGTGGGCGATGCTTGATTTTACTAAAGACGCCTTTGTAATCCAGACCCAGGTGCGCAAGGCCATGCAATGGCTTCTGGAGGAGGGGCCGACAAGTATTGCTATTGCGGTTTTTGGCGACCAAACGCAACGTAGGCAGGCAGCAGAATTTGCTGTGTATGGCGCGTGGATTAATGGCACGCTATTGCCGGAGCACAAGAGCAAGAACAAGAACAAGCGAAAGTCTTTGCAAGCAATAAAATTGTTTGGGATGGTAGATAGGGAGACCTTCGCACCACTAAAGGCGCAAGCGGAGGGTAATCTCTTGTGCCGTGCCCTTACGGTACTTCCACCTAACGAGCTAACCCCAGCCTGGTATCGGGCAAGAGTTGGCAAGCTTGCGCAACAATACGGCTGGAAGCATGCCGAGTTTGATATTAAAAAATTGCGTAAGCTGGGTGCAGGTGCATTTCTGGCGGTAGCGCAGGGCAGCTCGGACGAAGACGCTGCCATTGTGCACCTACGATACTCTCATCCGAAGGCCAAGAAAACCATTGGCCTGATAGGCAAGGGTATCTGCTTCGATACCGGCGGACACAACCTGAAGCCGGCACGCTACATGCATGGCATGCACGAGGATATGAATGGCTCAGCCGTGGCGCTCGGTATCCTGCTTGCTGCATCGAAAAGAAAGCTGGCGGTTAATATAGATTGCTGGCTAGGGATTGCGCAAAATCATATCAGCCCGAAGGCTTACAAGCAAAACGATATCGTCACCGCGTTAAATGGAACCACCATCGAAATTATGCATACTGACGCCGAGGGGCGTATGGTGTTGGCTGATACGCTTACATTGGCGGCACGTGCCAAGCCTGACCTGATGATTGATTTTGCCACCCTGACCGGCAGCATGGCTGTTGCTGTGGGTGCTCGATATAGTGGTGTTTTGGGTAATCGTGACGAGCTGCTGCTACGTGCCGTTGGTGTGGGTAAAGAGGTTGGAGAGCGCCTGTGCGCATTTCCATTAGATGATGATTATGAAACAGCCCTGGACTCAAAGGTGGCAGACATCAAGCAATGCACACTAGATGGTGACGCCGACCACATCTTGGCAGCTCGTTTTCTTAAGCGGTTTGTTGATGACATCCCATGGCTGCATATCGATTTGTCCGCCAGTCGTTGCGAGGGCGGGTTGGGTATAGTGGCAAGCGATGTGACCGGATTTGGTGTGGCATGGGGAGTGCGAATGTTGCAAGCTTGAGCGCCCGTATGTGTATTAGGCAGATAATAAAAAACCCCGGCATTTTCATGCCGGGGTTTTTTAATTCAGAGACCGCTTAAGGAGCCTGAATGTTTGATGCTTGCTTTCCTTTTGGACCTTGAGTCACATCAAAGGTAACTTTTTGACCTTCTTGAAGAGACTTAAAGCCACTCATATTGATCGCTGAAAAATGCGCGAACAAGTCTTCGCTACCATCGTCAGGAGTGACAAAACCAAAACCCTTTGCATCGTTGAACCATTTAACTGTACCAGTTGCCATGTGTGCTACTTCCTTTACTAAAAAACGGAGAAACCCTCCGCGAGACTATTTGATATCGAAAGATTGCACATGGAAAAACCAGTATCGCAAAAACTTTTGAATCAAACACCAGTGTGCTTTTTACACTCGATGAATAGATGTTGTCAAGATAATTCTAAGGATTTTTTGGGATGATTGTTTAATGATCTTTGGGGGTGTGCTTGCCGTTCAGATTTTGGTTGCAATGGCCACGATCCAATAACGCGCAAACTTCCCTGTAGCCATGAATAGTGCGGCATGCCAGGGATTTAATCTTAGCCATCCAGCAGTAAGGCACAAAGCATCACCTAGTAGGGGCACCCATGCGAGCAGGAGCGCAGGTGTGCCGTAGTGTTGTATTTTAGCTACATACCTCAGTTTATGAGTTTGCGGCAGCAGTCGCCCCATGCCGAACGACACCATTCCACCTAACGTGTTACCCAGGGTGCCAAGCAAAAGAGTCATCCAAAATAGCTCAGGGTATGCCTTAAGTACGCCAACCAGAACGGCTTCTGAGCCAACAGGAAGTAGGGTGGCGGCGAGGAAGCTGCTAATAAAAAACGACAATAGTCCAATAGATTCGGTCATGGCCCTGGCTAACGGTTGGCTCCAGATGGCTTGCGTGGTAGGTATAGGTCGGTGATGTTACCCTCAGCAATCTCTGCCGCAAAGCAGACGGTCTCGGATAGCGTAGGGTGCGGGTGAATAGTTAAACCGATATCTTTCATGTCCGCACCCATCTCCAATGCAAGCACGGTTTCGGCAATCAGCTCGCCGGCATTGCTACCCACGATTCCCGCACCAAGAATGCGCTTGGTGTGCGGGTCGTATAATAGCTTTGTAAAACCTTCTTCGCGCCCCATCGCCAGAGCGCGACCGCTCGCCGCCCAAGGGAATGTGGCCTTTTCGTAAGGGATTCCCTGTGCCTTGGCTTGTATTTCAGTGAGACCCATCCAAGAGACCTCTGGGTCGGTGTACGCGACAGACGGAATGGTGAGTGGGTTAAAGCTGACCTTGCCCCCCGAGATAACTTCCGCAGCCACCTTGCCCTCATGCGTCGCCTTGTGTGCCAACATCGGATCACCAACAACGTCACCTATGGCATAAATGTGCGGCACATTGCTGCGTTGCTGTTCGTCTACGGGAATAAAACCACGCTCAGTGATTGTGATGCCGGCCGCCGAAGGATTAACCTCGTGCCCATTCGGACGACGACCTACGGCCAGCAATACGCGATCATATCGCTGTGGTTGTGGTACGCTATCACCCTCAAATGTCACCCAGAGCCCATCTGGCTTGGCCTCAACCTTAGTGACCCGAGTCTTTAGATAGATTGCCTCATAGCGCTTCTCGATGCGCTTATGTAGCGGACGTATCAGGTCACGATCGGCGCCAGGAATGAGTCCATCGGCCAACTCCACCACGGAAATTTTAGAGCCTAGCGCGGCATATACCGTGCCCATCTCGAGGCCGATGATGCCACCACCAATGATTAGCATGCGATCAGGAATATCCTGTAGTAGCAGTGCGCCAGTGGAATCAATCAAACGAGGATCATCGTAAGGAAAGCAAGGGATGCGTACCACGCTAGATCCAGCGGCAATGATGGCATTATCAAATGTGATGGTTTTTATACCGTCTTTTGCTTCTATGGTGAGAGAGTTGGCCGAGCTAAATTTTGCTGCACCATAGATCACCTGCACCTTGCGTTGCTTGGATAGTGCGACTAGGCCGCCGGTGAGCTTGGCGATGATGCTATCCTTCCAATCACGAATTTTATTGATATCGATTGCCGGCTTGGCGAAGATCACGCCGTGATGTGAGATTTCATTTGCCTCGTCGATAATCTTGGCTATATGTAATAGCGCCTTCGATGGAATGCAGCCCACGTTGAGACAAACTCCACCCAGTTTAGAATCGCGCTCGATGAGCGTTACCTGCTTGCCCAAATCGGCAGCACGAAAAGCCGCGGTGTAACCCCCTGGACCAGCACCGATAACAACCACCTCGGCGTGTAAATCACCCCTTGTAAAGGTCGCAGAGACTGAGACGGCTGGCCCAGATACGGTGGCACTTACTGGCGTAGTTGTCGGCACTTCTTCCGCTGATTTCCCCCCTGCCGTTATTTGACTTTGGAGTGAAGTGGGCACCTCCTTGGCTGCTATCTTGAGCGTTAGGATGGGTGCACCCTGGCTGACTTTGTCACCAATTTTAACTTGCAATTCTTGTATCACTCCCGCGGCGGGCGAAGGTACTTCCACGGTAGCCTTGTCGGTCTCCAGGGTGATAAGTGATTGATCTGCTGTCACAGTGTCGCCTACCTTGACGAGTACTTCGATAATGGCGACGTCCTTAAAGTCCCCAATGTCGGGCACGTCAACTGAGATGGTCTGTGTCATATGCTCTTTCGTGGTTAGTTTAGACGAGATGTGTTTGCATATTGGCCGTGAGCAAGAGCTGTTCCGGCTAATTTCTTATCTGGCCATTACCCAATACAATAAATTTTTGCGAAGTGAGCCCTTCCAATCCGACGGGGCCACGTGCATGAATCTTGTCAGTAGAGATACCAATCTCCGCGCCCAATCCGTACTCAAAGCCATCGGCAAAGCGCGTCGAAGCATTAACCATGACCGAACTAGAGTCCACCTCACGTAAAAAACGCATTGCACTAGGGTAGCTCTGGGTCACGATGCTATCTGTATGCTTCGAGCTGTAGGTGTTGATGTGTGTGATAGCCTCGTCCAGCCCAGCGACTACGCGCACACTTAAGATGGGTGCAAGATATTCGGTACGCCAGTCCTCCTCGGTAGCCACCCCCATTTGCTTGACCAGCTTGCGTGCGGCTTCGTCACCGCGTAGCTCAACACCCTTATCTAGATATATTTTACATAGCTGAGGTAGGACCTCCGCCGCCACACTACGAGCAACCAATAGGGTTTCCATCGCGTTGCATACGCCGTAGCGTTGGGTTTTGGCGTTGTCAGCGATAAGAATGGCCTGCTCTAGGTTTGCCTCGTCATCTATATACACATGACAAATGCCGTCTAGGTGCTTTATGACAGGTATCGTAGCCTCTTTCGAGATACGCGAAATGAGACTTTTGCCACCACGTGGCACGATCACGTCTACGTATTTTTCCATGGTGATAAGCTCGCCTACCGCTTCGCGGTCGGTGGTGCTGATAACCTGTACCGCACTCTCGGGCAGGCCGGCCTCACGCAATCCCTGGCGAACGCAGGTCGCGATGGCCTGGTTGGAATGTATTGCCTCTGAGCCGCCGCGTAAAATAGCAGCGTTGCCTGACTTTATGCATAACCCTGCTGCATCAGCTGTTACATTGGGACGTGACTCATATATGATGCCCACCACACCCAGGGGTACACGCATTTTGCCAACTTGAATTCCGGATGGGCGATACTTGAGATCACTGATCTCGCCGATAAGATCTGGAAGCGCAACTATTTGCAGCATCCCCTCCGCCATGCTGCGCAAGCTTGCCTCGGTTAGTGTGAGGCGGTCAACAGACGCAGCGTCTAAGCCACTGGCAAGTGCGGCAGCAAGATCGCTAGCGTTTGCGGCGATGAGAGCTTTACTGCCACTCAGAAGGGCGCCAGCAATGTTCTCTAGGGCGCGATTTTTTACCGCGGTACCGGCCTGTGCCATAATCTGAGACGCGGCGCGTGCCTGTTGTCCAACACGCTCCATGTATACCTTGATGTTATCCATTTCTATCTCACCATTTTAGTGGAGTTAGTGGGCGGGCCTTGCTGTGCCTTACCCACCGTGAAGGGTACATTTTACCATTGCACTTACGTTAAAATACGTGCCTTAGTGTATTAGGTGTCGATCATGTCTGATATTTTACAAAAAATTCTTGCGGTTAAGGAACGGGAGGTTGCTGCCGCTAAGGCCAGAAAGCCAGAAGAGATCGTGCGTGCCGAGGCAGAGGGGGCACCACCGGTGCGTGATTTTGTGGCGGCAGTATGTAAGCAAATTCAGATAGGTCGGGCCGCAGTGATAGCTGAAATTAAAAAAGCCAGTCCAAGCAAGGGTTTGTTGCGTGCTGACTTTCGTCCGGCAGAGATTGCCGCTAGCTATGCTGGTCATGGCGCCACTTGTTTGTCGGTGCTCACGGACGCGCAGTTCTTTCAGGGCAGTGCTGAATATTTGCGGGAGGCACGCGCCGCTTGCACGATCCCGGTGCTGCGCAAAGATTTTATAGTGGACGCTTATCAAATTTATCAAACGCGTGCCATGGGGGCGGATTGCATACTCTTGATTGCGGCAGCACTCAGCATGGCTCAAATGCAAGCATTTGAAGTGTTGGCACATACCTTGGGGCTGGGTGTCTTGGTGGAAGTGCATGAAGAGCGTGAGCTGGACAGGGCGCTACAACTCGTCACCCCGCTTATTGGTATCAACAACCGCAATCTGCGAACCTTCGAGGTTGGATTGCGGGTCACGTTGGACTTGTTGCCACGCATCCCACGTGAGCGTATCGTTGTTACGGAGAGCGGCATAGTGACGCCGGAAGATGTGCAGCAAATGCGTGACCATAATGTCAACGCTTTTTTGGTGGGTGAGGCGTTCATGCGTGCGCCAGATCCGGGTGCTGAGCTGGCTCGGCTGTTTGTGTAAAATGTGGTCGTTAATCGAGGTCGCGATGTGGCAAAAAGGTAAAGCGTGCTAAATATTGATGATGTGATCATTAAGTTCGACCAGAGTTTGCGTACCTTATTTAGTGAGGCGCGTAGCGCCCGCCCTCTGCCGGATGCCGGCTTGCCAGATGTGATGTTGGATGAGCATGACAAGAAGCTAGCGGCAGCCCTGATGCGAGTGAATCATAGTGGTGAGATTTGTGCCCAGGCCCTATATCAAGGGCAGGCACTGACGGTAAGCGATCCTGTGGTGCAGGATGAGCTGCAAAAGGCGGCAAAAGAGGAGGTCGAGCATTTGGCCTGGACGTCACGACGCGTTCGCGAGCTGGGCGGGCACACAAGCCTTCTTAATCCGCTCTGGTACGTTAATTCATTGGCCATCGGCGCGCTTGCTGGGCTACTTGGCGACAAGTGGAACCTTGGGTTTGTGGCAGAGACTGAGCGCCAGGTGGGCGCGCACTTACAGGGTCACCTGGAGATGTTGCCGCAGCAGGACATAAAAAGTCGTACGATTGTGCGGCAGATGCTTGTGGATGAGGCGCGGCACGGAGACATGGCGGTGCAGCTGGGTGGCATGAAGCTGCCGCTACCCGTAAAGCTCGCGATGCAGATTAGCGCAAAGGTGATGACGCGAACCGCATACTGGGTGTAGTGGACTGCTTGAGGCTAGACCAAAAACCATTTTGACGGTGGGTGCCGTTTGTGTATAATGCTCGACTCTGTAAAACTGCATTCAAGCGAGGTTTTTATGTACGCGGTAATTAAGACCGGTGGCAAACAGTACCGTGTTGTCACGGGTGAAACTTTAAAAATTGAAACCCTTGCGGGCGACGTTGGCAGCGCCATTGTTTTGGACAAGGTCCTCATGGTGGGCAATGGTGAGAAGGTGTCCGTTGGGCAACCTCTTTTGGCTGGCGCCACCGTTACGGCAACCATCGTATCGAATGGTCGGGGCGAAAAAATTAGAATATTTAAGATGCGTCGTCGCAAGCACTATCAGAAACATCAGGGTCATCGTCAAAATTTCACTGAGATCCGCATTGACGGAATTTCAGCGTAGCGCCTAGGGAGAAGAGATATGGCATCAAAAAAAGGTGGCGGCAGCACCAGTAACGGCCGAGATTCACACTCGAAACGCCTTGGCGTTAAGGCTTACGGTGGAGAGTTGATTAATGCCGGCAGCATTATCGTGCGTCAGCGTGGTACACGCTTCCATGCCGGTGATAATGTTGGCATGGGTAAGGACCACACTTTGTTTGCGAAGATTACCGGTAGGGTGATGTTCACTGTTAAGGGTATGCAGAAACGTAAGACTATCTTCGTGGTTGCAGCTTAAGTACTCTTAGCCAAGTACAATAAGCCCTATCGTGAGGTAGGGCTTTTTTATTTGTAGCAGCGATCCAATAAATGAAATTTATCGACGAATCAAAAATTGAGGTGATCGCCGGGGACGGCGGCAATGGCGCTGCCAGCTTTAGGCGAGAAAAGTATATCGACAAGGGCGGACCCGATGGCGGGGACGGCGGCTGGGGTGGCAGCGTGTACGCACTCGCAGACCGGAACATCAATACCTTAGTGGATTATCGTTTTGCGCGCCATCATCGTGCCCGCAACGGGGAGGCGGGGCGTGGGGCGGACTGCTATGGCAAGGGCGCAGAGGATGTTGTCCTGCGAATGCCGGTGGGCACGATGATCACTGACATCAATACCAACGAATTGATCGCCGACCTGGACCGTGACGGGCAGAAGATGCTGCTCGCTCAGGGTGGTAAGGGTGGGCTGGGCAATCTGCATTTTAAGTCCAGTAC
>Ga0209553_1000204_pt1 | contig 30805 bp, 26 predicted proteins | sample LauGreFBDMM110DN_2_FD_188217 | JGI IMG/M metagenome (GOLD analysis project Ga0209553, IMG submission 188217) | Freshwater lake microbial communities from Lake Michigan, USA - Fa13.BD.MM110.DN (SPAdes) (version 2) | ecosystem: Environmental > Aquatic > Freshwater > Lake | place: Lake Michigan...
CGCCTTGATACTCCAAGGTTCCCATGTGGTTGGGCTCGAGTTCCAGCGCGCGGTTATAGCTGACCATGGCTTCGTCGAAGCGCTCGAGATTGCGAAGCGTGTATCCCAGCAAATTGCTGACCTCGGGATTTTTCGGCTCGAAGCGGAACAGTTCTTCCAGCATGTCGAGGGCCACTTTGAAGTCACCTTCGTCGACCTTGGCTTGTGCCTCGGTCAAGTTGTGCGAGGGGAAATCGATCCCAGCAATCGACCAAGCCGTGTTGGCCGAAAGGCTGACGGCGATGAGGGCAGAAAACCCGAGAAGAGAATGACGCAAGCGCATGGGGTGTCTCACAGTTGGTGGTGACGAGGACTCATCAATAACTCAATCGAAATCGCTTGTCTCGTGTTGAGAAGGTGCCCAGAGAAAATAGCGACGCCCTGTTAATATAAAAAATACAGGAACGACCGGCCACTGGATGGACAAAAATGTGGAATGTGGGGAAACCGACACCCCATCAGCCTACCTCGTAGCCAAAATTTGATCTAACCGCGCGGGGGTTTTGTCCTCTCGTACCAAGCGAGGATAACGCAAGCCACTCCGGTATTCGAAGCTCTCAGAGAAAAAGCGATCACCGTTGCGCAAAATCATCACAATCGGATCAGTGCTTTTCTGGGCGCTTTTAATGGCGTCTTTCAGGCGGTCGGCATCGAAGGCGGTGCCATTCACCGCCACGATTTGCGCACCGATGGTCAGGCCTTTCTGGAAGGCTGGGCCATCCCATTGTACGGCGCTGAGCTTACCATCGCGCGCCACTGTCATGCCCAATGAGTAGGTGAGATCGGTATTTTTGCGGTTAGCCTCACTCGCCTTGAAAAAATCGCTCGGCGTATCGGTATACACCAGCTTGTATCCGCCGCGCGCGACGCCATCCAACGGTGCAGGTTCGCCGGTGTCGTCCAAGCGTGCGCGCAAGAACGTCGCCCAATCGTGGCGCTGCACGCCGCTCAACGCTTTGACCACATCATCGAAAGTATAGGTAACGGGCAGCGTGCTGCCATCGTTAATGCCGAAGAACGCCTTGGCAAAATCATCGAGCGATTTTTTGCCGCCCGATAATTCACGGATCAACATGTCGGTATCGAGCCATATCAACTGACCTTCGGAATAATAATCCTCGCTGCGTTGCCAACTGCGCCAGGGCAGCGGGCGACGCGACGCCGTGATGGAATCGTTGGTGGTATCTTGCAAGTTTTTCCACGCGCGGCCCACGCGCACGTCATACAGTGCAGCCTGAACAGCGATGGACTCGAGTGCTTGTTGTTTGGTGATCAGACCGCTGCGCGCAGCCAGCACCAAGCCCCAATATTGCGTTTGGCCTTCGTAGACCCACAGCAACGAGTTGCGCATAGGCACGTTGAAATTCGGCGTCCATAAATCCGCCGGGCGACGGAACTTGCCGTTCCAGGAGTGCGTAAATTCATGGGGTAACAAATCGCGCCCATCGGCGTAATTATCCCACTCGCTGAAATATCCCGGCACCGTGCCGTTCTCGCTGGACTGCTGATGCTCCAGCCCTATGCCACCCATTTGGTCGGTCAGCGCTAGCAAAAAATTGTAGCGCTCATAATGGCGCGAACCAAACAGCTTCAAGGATTGGCTGACCATTTCGCGATGGGCAGCGATGTGTTCGGCCTTAATGGGCAGCAGCGCGGCGCGGTCGGCAACGATATTCAAGCTGACGTTGCCCGGACCCTGAATGTTGGGCGTGAGATCGAGCTTCAAAAAATGCCGCCCGGCAAACATCGGTGAATCCACCACCGCCTCCAGTGATGTAGTTTTGAACGTGCTATCGGCGCCCGTCGTCGATGTCGTCTCCAACGCGGTGCCGAACTGCCAGCCGTCGGGCAACTTGACACTCAGATCAACGGGGATTTGGCGCGCGTAATACCCGGCTGGGTATAGCACCATGGAATTCCATTGCAGGTTCATCATCTCCTGCGTCACGACGACGCGACCCTGCGCAGACTCAACAGCCGAGACAAACTGAAATTCCAGATCGAGCGCCTTCACGCCCGCTGGCACATCCACATGAAACGCAAAAACGTCGACCACATCGCGCGTCCAGGCCAGGCGCTGACCGTTAGCCTTGATCACCAACCCCGCCAGCTTTTCGATTTGCCCGCGCGGCGCATGATTGCCCGGCAGCCATTCAGGGTACAGCAATGTGACACGACCAGGACCGGAGACAGGAATACTCTCGCGCACATTGATAATGCGCCGGTCGAGATCAGTGGCATCAATCTCTAAATTGATCACGCCTGGGAATGCGACATCCTGCGGTGCAGGGATCGCGCTCGGCATAGGCAACGGTTGTGGACCGGGACTGTCGGCGTGCGCATGACCGCCGCACGCGAATGCCAACACAGCAACTAACCCTAAACGATGCAGCATGATGGCAACTCCCCTCAGCAAAGCGCCTCAATTTCTGTTTTAAAACATGCCATGCTGTTGGAAGTGAGTCGATTGACAAGTGTGGGCCAAACGCGTGTACAGCATTGGCCAAGCATGAGGCAAGAGCCTTGGCATCTTCCTGCTGACGGCTCGCGCGATTGCCAATGAACAAAGTGTTTTCTGCCGCAGCCCCACGCGCATCTCGCGCACCAATCAATTTGGCAGCGTCTGCAGTTTCGTTCTGACCATCGCCATCAAGCGTGACGATCCACTGGCCATGTGAGGCTAAGACACCCGAAATGATCGCTTGGCTTTGGCCGCAGTGGGTTGCGTGGCGGACGATGCGAAGGTTTGGCATTCGTTTTTGCGCGACGCTCAGTTCATCGAACGTGCGATCACGCGAAGCATCGTCGACGACGATGATCTCAATTGGCCCAAATGAGACAAAGGCCTTTTCAATCTCAGATAATAACGTCGCCACATGGCCCGCTTCGTCCTGCATCGGCACGACTATGGAAAATGCGTGGAGAGCGGACATAAAAAAACGCACCTAGGGGACGTGTAAAGCCTTGGCCCCCCATACACGGCTGTTCGGTGCACGAAAAGCCACCTTTGAAGCAAAGGTTTCCAGCCCACAGTTGCTTGTCCCGACGGCAATATTGGCTTAAAATATGATCTTTGGAATTCGCGCTTGAATCATATGACAACGGCTACATTTCAAGCTCAACGCCGCGCCATCGGATGGTGGCTGCTGATCTGCGCCGCCATGGTTTTTCTCATGGTCGTGTTGGGGGGTGCGACGCGCCTGACCGAATCAGGCCTGTCGATGGTGCACTGGAAGCCGCTGCATATATTACCGCCGCTTACTGATTTAGAATGGGCCGAAGAATTTGCGGCCTATCAGCAGTTCCCCGAGTTCCAGAAAAAGAATACCTGGATGGCGGTTGAGGATTTCAAAGAGATTTTCTGGCTTGAGTATTCCCACCGCTTGTGGGGCCGCACCATTGGTTTTGTCTTCTTTGCGCCGTTTATGGTTTTCCTGTGGCGCGGCTGGATTGATCGCCCGCTGGCGTGGAAATGCACAGGCCTCTTCGCCTTGGGTGGCGCGCAAGGCCTGCTGGGTTGGTACATGGTGGCGAGTGGCCTGGTGGACCGCCCCGACGTCAGCCAGTACCGCTTAGCGGCACACCTGGTCACAGCCTTCGTTTGCTATGGGCTCATTACCTGGGTGGCGCTTGACCAGTTTCGCCTGGCCTCGGGGCGCGACGCGGCAGCTGATAAGAATGCAGGCCTTGGCGGCTGGTCACTCAGTGTTAATTTGTTTGCGCTGTTGGTCGTGACCTCGGGGGCCTTTGTCGCTGGGCTTGATGCGGGCAAAGGTTTCAACACGTTTCCACTCATGGACGGCCAGGTCATTCCCGATGGCCTTTACGCGCAATCACCTTGGTGGCTAAACTGGTTCGAGAACCACATGACAGTGCAATTTAATCATCGGGTGCTGGCCATGGTCTTGGTGGCGCTGATCATAACGCTGTGGTTCAAAGCACGCACGCTTGATCTCTCAACTTCAGCGCGGCGGGCCGTGAGCGCGCTGAAGTACATGGTTTTTGTGCAGGCGGGCTTGGGTGTTCTCACACTTTTATATGTGGTGCCGATCCCGCTGGCGCTGGCGCATCAAACCGGCGCGCAGATTGTGTTTACGCTGGCCATTGTGCTGACACATCACGTCTGGGCCCCCCGCACCCAAGTTGCTTCTGCGGCCCCGCCTCTACATATGAAGCCAGCAGAATAGTTAGGAATTCAAGTTTTATGGCCGACAGCAAAATCATCAACGACCTGTTCTACACAAAGGCCGGGTTGGACAAAAAGAAAGTCGCGACCATTGTCGGCGACGCATTAAAGGGCTGCGACGATGGTGAGATGTATTTAGAATACGCGCAGTCCGAAAGTGTGCTGTTCGACGATGGGCGCGTGAAGAACGCCAATTTCGACACCTCGCAAGGGTTTGGGTTGCGCGCCGTGGCGGGGGAAACAACAGGCTTTGCCCACTCCACAACACTCGACGAAGGCGCCATGAAGCGCGCAGCCACCACTGTCAAAGCAGTGCGCTCTGGCAAGAGGGCCACTTTGGCTGAGGCGCCGCGCGGCACCAACCAACAACTATATACCGACGCCAACCCCCTGCCCGCCATTCCGTTCGAGAAAAAAGTGGAAACGCTGGCGGCGATTGATGCCTATGCACGCAAGCGTGACCCTCGCGTCAAACAAGTGACCGTATCGATTGGGGGCTCGTGGCAAGCTGTGCACATTGTGCGCGGCGATGGATCAACTGCCTCTGATATTCGCCCACTCGTGCGCTTGAATGTGAATATCGTGGTGGGCGACGGCACGCGCATGGAAAGTGGCAGTTATGGTTCAGGCGGTCGCGTGACCTACGGCGAGTTTTTGAAGCCACAAAGCTGGCAAGCCGCCGTCGATGAAGCCCTGCGTCAAGCGCTGGTGAATTTATCGTCTGTCGATGCACCCGGCGGCGAGATGACGGTGGTATTGGGGCCAGGCTGGCCTGGTGTGCTGCTGCATGAAGCGGTAGGCCACGGGCTTGAGGGCGACTTCAACCGCAAAAAAACATCCGCCTTCAGTGACATGATTGGCAAACGCGTGGCAGCCAAGGGCGTGACCATTGTTGACGATGGAACGTTCACTGATCGGCGCGGCTCACTGACCATTGACGATGAAGGCACACCCACAAGTCGCACCGTGCTGATTGAAGACGGAATTTTACGTTGCTACTTGCAGGATCGCTTGAACGCACGCCTGATGAAAATGAAACCCACAGGCAATGGGCGCCGTCAAAGCTATGCGCACCACCCCATGCCGCGCATGACCAATACGTTCATGCTAGCCGGCGACAAAACCAAAAACGAGATCATCGCATCGGTCAAAAAAGGTTTGTATGCCGTCAATTTTGGTGGCGGCCAGGTCGACATCACCTCGGGCAAATTTACCTTCACGGCCACCGAGGCCTACATGATTGAGAATGGGAAAGTGGGCGCCGCTGTCAAAGGCGCGACGCTGATTGGTAGTGGTCCCGAAGTCATGAAAAAGATCAGCATGATTGGCAATGACTTGGCGATGGATCCCGGCATCGGCACCTGCGGCAAAGAGGGCCAAGGCGTGCCTGTGGGCGTCGGTCAGCCCACACTGCGCATCGAAAACCTCACGGTTGGCGGAACCAGGGTTTAAATCAGCTGGCTTTCGGAGGCGCCACGCCAGCTTCGGCCAACTTGCAGCGCGCGCCCCACGTGCCTGTTCCAAATGATGCACGGTCACTATCTGCACCGGCCCAGCCGTTGCCCAAGACTTTGCGCTTAGCTGGTTCAGCCTCGGGGTCGCCTTGATACATCTCGATGCGCAGCAGCTCTTTATAATTTTGACCTGATTCAGAAGGCCACATACTGCGCGTCAGTTCAATATGCACCGGCTGCTTCACGCCCTGGACCGCCCAGGTATAACGATCCGCGCCATCGTGCATCGCAAACCCGCTGTTGACGATGGGATCACCTTTGACCGGGCGGTAACTGGCAAAGCACTCATAAGAACGGGTCTTGGACATGCGCAAATATGTTTTGTCCGCGCGGCCCGAGAAGAGCGAGCCATCTTTCAAATAGCCGTTGTCATACACCCAAAGCTCGTGATCGTTGAGAATCCATTCAGCATCCCATGTCATTTGGGTGTCTGAAATTTTTGAGACCATCGTGCAGGTATCATTGTTCTTAGTTTTCTCCGTGAGCTTACCCACGATCTGTGCCCCGTGACGCCGCCACAGGAATTCGCAATTGCCGCCGTATTGCGGATCGGGCGCAATGGTTTTCCACATCTCGGGGTGCAGATGGGCATCGCGAAATTGCTCGGGGTTGGCAATTCGTCGACCTTGAATGCGCACGGCTTGGCGCTCTTTATCGATATCGACAAGGAACAAGACTTGCTGGCCTTCAAACATCGGGCCGTCTTTGCCCTCGATATGAATTTGCGTGTAGATGACGTGTTCGCCCAAATGCGGGGCATCGATTTTCGCAAAGACACGATAGAGATTTTCGTGGGGGCCATCGGGTGGCGGACCGGCGGAGTTCTCAAAGAACACCTGAGGCGCACTGGAATAAACACCTGGCATCCAGGTCATCAAATCGTTCAGCACTGATTTCAGTTCCATCGGCGAATTGGTCGCTGCTGCGGGTGCCGCCGAAGCAAGTGCCATCGCCATAGCAAAGATAAATTTCTTCAATGTCATGATCATCCTCCCAAGCCTATGAATGGGCCAAAGCCTAAACCAAAAGGCCTGGACAGGGTCAATGGAGCCTTCGCAGCACGAGCAAACCCAAGAATAGAGAGCATATCAGTCGCGAAATCTGTTCCCAGCCCTAACGAAAATGCTCCAAATTTCTACCATAAGGAGAACACGAATCGCCTGTCAACAATCGAAGCGCTTATGGCTTATGGAGTAGCCCGAACTGTCTGGCAGAGACGGCGAACGCCGTCAATATTGAGCGCCTGCTCACCATGGCGCGTCATCAGCCCATTGCCGCCGCCGCTCATGTTTTCAAAGCAGCAATCTTGGTCGTCGCGAGCTGGCCCTTTGCCAACCCGACCTTCCTACTCGTCACCTTCGCGCTTAACGCGAGCATGACATGGATGAGTATTACTTCTCACCCTTCACGTACTTCAACACTTCGCCCGCTAACAATTCGCCCATACGGGGATCATCGTTGGCGGGCACCCACATGGCCCAGGTGCCGGTGTATTGGTTTTGCACGGCAGCATCCTCACGCGGCGAGCCTTTGGCCGCATCATAACCCAAGTGCCCATAGGCGGGCACATCAAACGTCAATGACGGATCAACATCCTCGCGCGCGCGATCTATGGGCGATTGGCGCAGTGGTGGATAAGGCCTGCCATCTTTGCAGCCCCCCATCTCGAAGCAGCAGGCCTGCTTGGTGTCGCCGACTTTGCATTCTTTCTCGGCCCAGACGCCCCAGTAGTCGGCAAAGGGGTTGCCGTGCTTTGGGTAACGTTTGTAATCGCCGTCTTTCGCATACAGCCACGTCTTCCAGCCGATTTCCTTGGCGATCTGATTAGGCACCTCAACCAAATCGAGCGCCGAGTGAATGACGATCTGCGAGAAAATGACCACGATGTGTTTGACACCGCGATCTTTCAACATCGCCAGCGCATCCCAATATCGGTATTGGTGATCGCCACCGGGCAACTGTTTGTTGCTTTCGTACATCCATGCATTGCCTAAGTCTTCGCCGCGCATCTGGCGCGTACGCTCCTGGTTCGAGCTTACGCGGCCTGCGATTTTGATTTTGGTATTCGGCTCACGCAGCCCCATCCAACTGCCCACGATATTTTCAGGATTCATGGTGGGGTAACGCCGCAGTAACTCGGCCTTGATGCGCGCATCGAGAACCAAGGTGTCATCGATTTTGGGATCGAACGCCTCGTTGCCCTCGCGCGTGGCATGGTTGATGAACATCACCGCCGTATCAGCAGGTGAAATATTTTTGTTGAAGGAATTCACCACCCCGTCGACCATCATCGCCGCCAGTATCGGGTCCTCGACCACCGGATTAGGCCGGCCCACCAGCGATACTTTGGGATCATTCTTTGGCTCGCCCAATGAACGGGTCCAGCCGGGTGGATCGTTCGGGTAGCTCTCGGCCAGAAGGTCGGTGATGTCATTCAACCAGCGCACCTTAATGTTGGTGCCGTTCTTTTTGTTCCAGTCGTCAACCATGCGCCGCGTCATGGTGACCACGTCGTAAGATTTCCAAAACCGTGTGCCCGCCACCGTCATGTCGATCATAACCAGTTCATCGGCGCCCTGCTTAAGTAAGCGCTCGCCGGGGCCATCGATGTTGTAGCGCTGAGGGTTGCAGCCTTTCCAGGGGCCGCCGTCTTTGGCGCTGCCGCAATAGGTGAGTTGCACACCGCCGGGCACTTTGGGCTCGTACATATAGCGCGGCCAGGGCAGATATTTGGTTTGCTCCATATCTCCAATCCATTGCGCACGGTCAGCGATGAACCGCACGCCCGCTTTCTTCTCGGCCGTCTTCAGGGCCGCCCCCAGACTGGCTTGCTGCTGCTCGGTGAATTTAAGCGCCGGATCTTTGCCCCCCATCCGTTCTGAGGCGAACGCGTACTTCTTCAACTGCGTCGAGGCATTGGCGTAAGACTGATCATCGGCCCCCTTCACCACCGTCGGCCACGCCTCGGGATTCCAGATCACGTTCTTGTAAATGACGTTGTGGGGATCGTATTGAAAAAATTGCAGTGTGTTATCCCACTGGTTGGCAACCCCTTGCTCTTCGCCACCACCATGGACGACAAACAGCACGCCGATAGTACGCTGTTTGGCAGGGGGTGCTGCGGCACAGGCAGCAAGCGTGACTGTCAGCAGTATCAGAACGACTCGGATGGCAGCAATCATCGCAGCGGCTCCTGTGACCTAACCCTCCTTTCATCGCCCGATTTTATGATTTAATCCATGGCCGATCATATGTTGACCGAGCGGAGGATAAGCGGTTGCACGACACCCGCCTCGGTGAAAAGATCACCCCACCACATTGAGGAGTTTCAGATGATTGCGCCTTGGACGGCGACCTGCATGCAGGTCTACACGCACTGTGTGAACAGCACCACCACGCGAGCTGATGCCATGGTGATTGTGAACAAAAGTGTCGACCGCTGGCTGCAACTGGCCAAAGCCGGGGCGCGCATGGCGGGCGGCGGCAAACAGTTGATGCTGTTCCCTGAGTTTGCCCTCACCGGTTTTCCGTTGCACGAAACCGCCGCAGAATGGATCGACAAAGCTTGTATCGAAATTCCGGGGCCCGTCACCGAGCGCTTTCAAAAAGCGGCACAAGAATTGAAATGCTATTTTGGCATGAATGCCTACGAGACTGACCCGAAGTGGCCCGGGCGATACTTCAACTGCTCGTTTATCATCGGGCCCAACGGCGATGTATTGATTAAATACCGGCGCATCAACACGGTGCACACCGGCAGCCCCCACGATTTTCTCGATAAGTACATGGATATGTATGGCATTGAGGGCACGTTCCCCGTCGCCAAAACCGAGCTGGGTAACTTGGCGATCATGCCCTGTGGCGAAATTATGTACCCCGAAGCCGCGCGCATGTTCATGTTCCGAGGGGCCGAAGTGCTGCTGCACCCCACATCCGACCAGGGCACGGGCGATAAGTGGGCGTGGGAGTCGGCCAAGAAAGTGCGCGCGGCTGAAAACATGATGTACCTGATTTCCAGCAATGCGACGGGCCAGTTGGGAACGTACTTGCCCGAAGGCCAGACCATGGGAAATTCCAAGATCATCGATTACAACGGCTTGGTGTTGGCAGCGTCCGGCGGACCAGGCGAATGCACAACGGCCTCATCAACGATTGACGTTGAGGGTTTGCGTCGCGCACGGCTGCAACCCGGCGCGGGCAATCGTTTGCTGCGCCAGCGGGTGGAGATTTATCGCCCGCTGTATAACTCTAGCGTGTTCTATCCGGCCAATCAGTTCGCCGAACAGCCGATGGATTCCAAAGCGCGCATTATGGAAATCCAATCAGTTGCCCTAAAGAATATGGAAAAAGCTGGAGTGATCACGTACCCCGACGATGGTGTAAAGAGGGCGGCGGAATAACAGCATGACCGAGGTTACTGCACATCATATTACGCCGAATTATCGACGCCACCTCCTCGGCCTGATGATGCTCTGCCAGATATTCAACTATCTTGATCGACAATTGCCGGCGATCTTGCTGCCGTCGATCAAAAAAGACCTGCTGTTGACCGATACGCAACTAGGATTTATCACCGGGCTTGCCTTCTCCGCCTTCTATGCGGTCGTAGGGATTCCATTGGGCCGGTTGTCTGATAGCCTCAGCCGCCGCAAGTTGATGACAGCCTGCATCGGCGCATGGAGCATAGCCACGGCTGCCACGGGTATGGCGACCAGCTTTTTTACCATGGCGTGCGCGAGCTCGGCACCCACCCGGTTCATGCCGATGCCTGGGGCTTGGCCCAAGTCAACCGGGCCGACCCCAAGCACCGAGCTTGCGGTTTTCCACCTCTACGCAGCCTGATGGCGGCTCGGGCCCGTTGTTAGTGCCATCCACCGGGCGCAAATTGCGCCGCTATGTGGGGCGAGAAACAATTTCAGTACCCACTGCCAAATTCGATGTGGTGCATTTTCAAAATCTGTTCCCCGACAAGCCGCCCACCGAGTTGTGTGTCGCTGACCAAGATTTTATTCCCGTGAGGGCGCAATGGCCCTTCCGCAAGCAGACGTATGAATTGATGGAACTGACAGGAGACGCGCGATGAAACACCGGTCCTACAGCGGCAAAGTCCTTTACCTGACAGATGGCAAAGGCGAGATGGGTCGCGAGATATTTTATGTGACTATTCAGCCCGATGGCACACGCACCATGCGCGCGACGTGCGAAATGGATGATGATCGTCTACTCCGTGACGTGGTGATGACCGTCAACAAAGACTGGCAACCCACCGACTCATTTGTGCGATTGACCATCGAGGAAAAATTCTACGGCAGTTCGTGGTTTCGCTTCACCGACACGACCGCTGAATGCCAGGGCTATACGGCGAAAGAAGGCCGCTTTAATCAGATGTTCGAGACGCCGAGCCGCACTTCTAGCTTTGGTACACACCCGGTGCATGGCGATGCCTGGGGCCTGAATACCTTCAAACAACGCACTCCCGGTGAAATAGCCCAACGCGAAGGCCCCAGTTTTTCATCATCGCACCTGCCCAACGGCGGATCGGGCCCCTACCTGATGCCCACGACCACCTATATCAAGCGCCAATACATTGGCCTGGAGGATATCACCGTCGCGGCAGGGACATTCAAAGCTGCGCACTTTCAAATGCTGTTCGATCAGTTTTCCCCCATCGATATTTGGGCGACACCCGAGGACTGCATTCCCGTTCGGCTGCGCTGGGATCACTTGAAACAAACGTATGATTTGGTCGAGTTGTCTGGAGATGCGCGTTAGTATTCGATTATAACTAAGGGAGAACCACGATGAACGAAGATGTTTCGCGACGCAGATTTGGCCTTGCGGCCGCAGGCTTGGGGTTGATGGCGAGCGCCTCAGCGGCTGCTGCAACACCCAAGGCGCTACCGACAGACGCCAAGGCGATCACCGAAACGCTGGTGCGCATGTATGGCACATCGGGCAAAGAGCCCGTGGTGTGGAAAACACGCGGGATCGTTTATGGCGTGCAGCCCACCGCCGTCACACCTCTGATCGGTTTTCGCGGTTCGGAAAGTGCTTGGTGGACGCGCAAAGATGAAGCAACCTGGGTGCGATATTCGTCGACCATGTCGTTCTTCGAAGATTTGGAGACGGGCAAGTTCATCGACGAATTCAAGAATCCGCTCAATGGCAAAGCCGTAAAGGTCGGCGTCAGTTTTATTCGCCACAAAGAAGGCGAATACAAAACCACCAAAGGCGACTACTACGGCAGCATGAAAAAAGCCTTCCCTGACGTTTACAAAGACGAAGAGCCCAAACCTTCGTGGGCACTGGACGGAGATACGATTCGACTTCGCGGCGCTTCAAACTTCCCACCGATCTTGCAGCAGCCCAGCAAAGAGTGCGCGACGCTGGTGGCCCACGCATCGGAAGTGTTTAACCCCAAAGTTCAAACCCCCTGGGCGGCCAGCACTGGCTGGAACATCCGCGTCTGGGAACGCTGGCTCGAGATGGTCGATGACAAAGGGGCGGGCTTGCCCGGCCATGACATTTGGCATTTCGACGCGGTGAAGATGACCGGCTTTGAAGGCCTTGATGCCGACTACTTGGCGCGCGCCCGCGCGTATTCGCCGTTGTTTGAAAAATCGCCCGAGTTCGACGAGGGTACCAGTTTCTTCGAGCGGATTCTTGACGCCCGCAAAAAAGCCACCGGGTAAAAAGACGGCATCCTTCATTAACTTTGAAGAGGCTAAGGAATCAAAGCGTTAGCGCTCGAGTCGCTGCTGCGCGCAGGATGCGCAAGCAAAAGACGCGAGCGACTCTATCTCTTTTATTCTGTTATTCCGGCACTTTCGTAATGTTTACTTCAAACACCTCAACGATGCGCCCGTTCGGATCATACATCATCATGTTGCGTGAGAGGCGCGTGCCAGACACTTTGGGTCCAAATAAAATCTCAACGCCCTTGGCTTTCGCACGTTTGGCGATTTCATCAATATTGGCGACACGATGAGGATGGATCTCGCTGCCCTGCACACCGCGTTGGTTTTTCAGTTTGGCTACATCTTTGCACGCGGGTGCCTTGGGGTCTTCAATGCCCATGAAGGCCACGCGCCCACCAATGATCTCACCGCCCGGATAAACGCCCGAGCCGCGCATGATGACAAAACGCACTTTTGAGGTGGGATTGGTATCGAGAAAGCGCATGGCGCCTTCGGTACTTTGGATGCCGTCCTCCATCACCTCTTGGCCAAGAATATCACGATAGAATGCGATCGACTCTTCAAGCTTGCATGTCACGGTCACCGAACGCAACAGCATGCTTTGGACTTTGCTCTCTTGAGCCTGCGCGCCACTGCTGATTACCACTATCGCAGCTAAAGTTAGAATTTTTACTGTCGTCATTTTGCCCGCCCTTTGTTGAATCTATTTTTGTGACCAACCACCTTGATGGGAGCCAAATTCGCCCACCCGAACTTTAGGCCAGTGGCCAAGGCCAAGGCAATCGACTCACAAAGCAGATCACGCAAACCCATCGCATGAATCCACCTTCGTGGCACGTGAGAGAGAATTTTATTGCGTGAAAGAGCCGAGCCCATGCAGCACGAAGATCAACGCGTAAGCTGGCTAATTCGCTTTGACTGGCAACCGCTGCGCCACGCGAATCAGCAATAGCGCCGAAAGGACTGTGACCAGACCACACGCAAAAGCCTGCTGCGCAATGGTGTAGCCAACATCGATCAGCCAACCCACACCAGCCATGCCACCAGCTGCAATGAAAGTGTTGAGGGCAACGGTGAATCCCCGAATAGCGCCGATGTGCTTGCTTCCATAAAGTTCGGCCCACAATGTGACACCGACAACCAGCGCCAAACCAAACGTGAGACCCATCCCAATCATATAAATCTGGATAACGACGGGGTGGTCCGTCAACGCGATTGCGAACAATGCCGGAATCATCGGGATGAGATACCAGGGCAGCAGCCAGCGTGTGCCGTGGCGGTCGACTAACTCGCCCGCGATCATATTGCCCAGAAATGCAGAGACAGAAAACAAAATGTAACTAGCAGCGAACGTTCTTAGGTCCCACCCTTTTTCGGCAATCAGCTCCAATTGGTGAAATTGAAATGTGAACAAAATTGCTGGAACCGCCAACATGCCTGGCAACAGCATATAAAAGCGCCCATCGCGCAGCATCTCGCCGATACTAAAGTGGCGCACCGTGTTATCCGAGGGCATTGCGCCAAGCTCGGCCATGCGCTGCATATACCGCGCATGCCGTGCGCCATGGCCGCGGAGTTGCGTGGCCACCAGCGGCAGCATAATGACCAACGCGAACGCCGCCACGGCCCACCACGCCCCGCGCCATCCGAAGCCATCAACTAGCATGGCACCGATCAGTGGGAGAATACCGAACCCAAATGTATGGCCAGCGTTGGCGATGCTAGCCGCTTTGCCGCGCTCGAGATCGAAGTATCTCGCCATGCTGGACTGCGCACCAAGCCCCAGCAGTCCGCCACCGAAGAATCGAATTCCAAACATTGCAAAGAAGAGCCCGACAGGCGACGTGACCATTGCCATGGCCGCCGCTGAGCCAACCACCAGTAAGAGCAAAATGGTACAGATCAGTCGCAAATCAAAGAGGTCATAAATGCGCCCCGCCTGCGAGGTTAAAAGCGCCCCGAGCATGAGGCTCGCCCCATAGATCGTCGCGATCTCACCGTGACTGATTCCTAACGCGTCTTGAATGCTGCCATTAAACAACGAAATATAAAATGTTTGGCCAACTGAAATAAATGCGTTGATGCAAAAGCCGAAGCTTAAGAATCGACCATGACTGGATATGAACCGTACCCACGCAGCAAATGTTCCGGTCATGAAATTTATGCAGCCCCATCGAAGTATCGCGAGACATCTCCTGCAACCTCAGTAGCCTTTGCGTCCCACGCCGTCGGGCCATGCCAGTCGAGCCGTTCCACAACACGCGATCTAGGGAATAGCGCAGATGCACGCCGTGTGGCGTCGGCCAGCGTATCGCGCATGACCAACAGCAACGTTGGTTGACTCACCAATTTCGCACGCTCGGCTGTGTCATAAGCAAAAACGGCCGCTGGCCCCCACCACGAATTTGCACCCGCACGCATACGCTCGGTAAACAATTCAAGACGTCGCACTTCGGAAATGGCGGAGTCGGCCGCACTCACCTGATCGCGGTAATAGCGCCCCAGATAATCGGGGTCGTCGAACAACGGGCGTGGATTGCCGAAGATTTTGCGGTTGCGTTCGCGCTCCGCGTCACTGAACAACGCCAAACTGGTCAAAGACAATCGCCGCACCAACTCGGGACGCAAGATCGCAAGTTCCATGGCGACTAAGGTTCCGGTATGAAATCCCAACGCATCTACAGGCCCAAGCTTCAGCCCATCAAGCCAATCACCCATAGCCGCTGCGTAGTCGGCAATTTGCGGCAAGCGCGATGGCCCTTCAGAGCCGCCAAAGCCGGGCGTGTCGGGACACAGCACCAACCTATCCACCGCCATGGCCCGTTGAAACAGCTTAAACTGCGCACCCGAGATGGGGCTTTGGTGGAAGCAGACCACAGGCGTCTTGTCCGTCGTTCCATTCGGCCCTGCTGCTGCGTAGTGCAACTGGCCGTAGCGGCTGGTTCCGTAAGCGCGGCGAAGTGTGCTCACTGCTGTGCTCTCACGCCGCATCAAAGAAGGCGCGCATCGAATCAGCCATCAGTTGCGCCTGCGCATCCCATGCCCCGTGTGCAGCCTGCGCGCTGATGTCGACCAACACGGCGTGCTTCACGATATCCTTCGCGCGGCGCGTATTGGGGCCAAGCATTTCATTGAGTACGAGCAATAACAACGGTTGGGTCAGTTGCTTCAGCCGACTCTCGCAATCGTAATTCAACGACGCCTCGGGCCCGAACCAGCCCTTGGTGCCCGACCTCAATCGCTCGACAAACAGTTCGAGGCGGCGCTCTGGCGGTGAATCTGTGCTGCCTTCAATCACAGTTGTGCGCCACACTTTAGGCACAAAATCAGGATCGGTCAGGATCGGCTGCGGGCCACCAAACTGCACCTTCATCTTGGTGCGTTCTTCGGCGGTGAACAGCGCCAAGCTGGGGAGCGAGAGTTTGCGCACGAGGTCGGGTCGGCCGGTGGCTAACTCGACACCGATCAAGGTGCCCGTATGGCATCCCACCACGTCCACTGGCCCCTTGCCCTTCGCGCCGTAACCAAGCCCAACCAGCAAATCGGTCATGGCGGCGGCGTAGTCTGGAATGGTCACAGGCGTGTCGGGCCCATCAGATCCACCGAAGCCAGGTGTATCAGGACACAGGACCAACCGATCTTCGGCCAGTACACGCTGAAAAACTTTATATGAGGCCCCCGACATGGGGCTGGGATGAAAGCAAACGACCGGCGTTAGCGATCCTGGGCCTGCATCAGGCTGAGCCATCGTGAGATGGATCTGACCATAGCGACCGGCACCATATTGCCGCCAAACCTTCGCACCCACTACTCAATCTCCCCGCTTTTAACTTGAACCAAGCATGCCTCATACCGATTACACCCGACAAGTCTCAACCGAGAGATAATTGGCCTGCGAGCAATCCATTTGATAAGGTAGAATTGTTACCGAATGTGACACTCAGGGTGCGCAATGCCCTTTTGGGCGTTTCAGAAAGAAATGAGGTACGACCATGACCGATGGTCCTGAGGTTGTCTTATCAACGACGGCTATTCCACTCACTGAGTTTCGATGTGCGACCGAGAGTGTCGCCTAACAATTGCGATGCAATGCCGTGGCCTTGAGCAACGATCTCGTGCGCCGCGAAGTGGAAAAGAAAACCCTCACCAACCTTGATACTTTGGAAGAGAAATCCATGCACGAGACCGCCGCACTGGCCGCAGCTTCAGGCACACCCGAGCAAGCCAAGGCGATGCTGCGCAAAGCGCGAGGCAAACGCATGACCGCTGCCGCCAATGGCGCCGAAACAGCGGCGCTAGAAAGCATGGTGCACGATTTCGAGCGCCTGGCCAAAATCGCGCAACAAAAGAATGAAGCCGAAAAACAAGCTGTGCTTAGGCGCGATCAAGAAAAGGCCGCACGTGCCCCGCAATAAGGTCGGCTTGCTGCTGCCATAACCACGGCCCCGCCTCGGCTAGATGAACCACCATCGCTGTTTTCAGTAAACCAGGTGGGCGCTTCCACTCCTCAGCCACGGTATCGGGATATGTGAATAGAAGTGCGGGTTGCTTGATCAACGGGAACTTATCTTCGGCAGGATATGAAATCGCCGCAACCTCACCGTCAACCCAGCGATGCCCGGGCGTAACGCTGTCGATGAAGGCCCCCATGTATAACGCGGGCTCCTCACCGGGGCGCAATTGGCCGAGGCCTCGGTTGAGGCGGTCGATCAGGTACTGCCCCTTCATATCGGTCTTGCGGCCTTCCGCTAAGGCCACCATTTCGACAACATAATTTTTTCGCTTTTCGGCACTGAAGGCGGGCGAGCGCGACAATACGACGCGGCGAATCCATTTTTGCTGCGTCACGGCCAACTCGACCGAGATCAACGATCCTGTCAGATGTCCCAAGAGGTCGATGGGTTTGCCGCTTGGTCCATGACCTAATGCGGTCAACGCGGCAATCATCGCATTCGCATAATCAGATAATTTGGGAATGCTCGGCGGCGGCGATGACGCGCCATAGCCAGGGGTATCAATCGCCATGACAGTACGGTCGGTGGCCAGCAACGGCATGATCTGTTCGTACATCCGGCTCGATCCCGGCGTGAAATGAAAGCAGGCCAACGCCGGTTTTGTGTTTACCTTTTCTTCGGCAGGCGAAGCCATACGAACGTGCATTTGCCCAAAAGGACCCTCGACATACTGGCGGCGCAGAACCACATTGGCCACCTGCTGGTTGGTGGCACCCCAGGCCGAAGCAGACTGCCCAGCCAAAAGTGCCGCCCCTGAGGCGATCAGCCCGTTGCGACGGGAAACTGGTGTATTCTTGTCAGTCATTTTCATACCTCGAACGCGCCATAGCCATGATAACCCCTGGCCAGAATTTAGTGTATCATCGCCCCAGTTTAAACACACGGATGAACACCATGCCTGACGGCTCGTTGCCCCGCGCGAATGCTGCGACACTGCCCGACATCGACAGCTTCTTTCAACCGAACCATAACGAGATCGCACGCCAGCGTTATGTCAGCGCCCTGCGCAAGCATGTGCTGTTCGATAAGCAAGGCGATATGGAGCAGGTCTACAAAACGCAAGTGGCCCCCGCCTACAAAAAATCCACGGGCCACATGCCGCGCACTGGCCATGAGATTGAGAAGGCCATGACCGGCCAACTCTCATATGAGGTGTATGGGTCGATGCGCTATGTGGCCCAAGAAATGGTGTGGGCCTCGGTACAAGAGCCCGTCGAACGCGTTCTGCCCGAGATGATCGCGGTGGCAAAACGTGCGGCCACGGATCAGCCCGCGGGCGGCTCATTAACGCTCAATCCCGCCATTGAAATTCCACGCTACGTCAGTGCGCTTGATGTGCACCTGATCCCCGGCTGCTTCTACAGCGAATATACGCAAGATGACGTGGCCCAAGGTGCCGTTGTGGCCTTCGGCGGCATGGTGTTTGCGGGCGCCATGGGTTGGCGTCAAGGATTCAAAGGGTCCTATGGTGCGGTTGGCGAGTCAGTTGCCTATTACATCAAGAACAAATTCTTGAACTTCAAACCTCGCCGCATCCTCGATATCGGGACCGCGTCGGGGAAAAACCTGCTGCCCTATGCCGATCTCTTCCCAGACGCAGAGCTCTACGGAATCGATGTGGGCGCGCCCTTGCTGCGTTACGGCCACGCCAAAGCCGAAGCCGTTGGCATTCCGGTTCATTACAGCCAGCAAAATGCCGAAAGCACGACCTTCCCCGATGGGCATTTCGATTTGATTGTTTCGAGTTTCTTTTTTCACGAAGTGCCAGTGAAATCGACCAAGAAAATTCTTGCCGAATGCCATCGGCTGTTGGCGGCGGGTGGCCTGATGGCACACATGGAGTTGCCGCCACGCAAAAATTGCGAAGCGTATCTCAACTTCTATTGGGATTGGGACACGCTCAATAACAACGAGCCCGCGTATTCGGCGTTCCGTGCCTCAGACCCTGTGGCGTTGTGTGCGCAAAGCGGCTTTCCTGTCGCAACGGGGTACGAGATTACGGTGCCCAATCGCGCGACATTTGGAGATGCCAATTTCGCCAAGTTCATGACAGGAGAGATGGCCGCCCCACGTCATGGCATAGGCGGCTGGTACATCTTCGGCGCACAGAAGTAAGCGAAACGCCAATCGGCATCCTGGGGCTTGATCCCGCTCGCTTTATTCCTTCTCCCGCGCGAGGCGACGGGAGAAGGGGAGGATGAGGGTTTTTCTTTTTTCAATTCTGTGGCTGCGTAACGAAAGTCGTGGCCGGGGCATTGTCCCTAAACCCCTCACCCTACCCTCTCCCGCAAGCGGGAGAGGGTAGGGTGAGAAGGTTCAGGCATTCATAGTCACTCAGCAGCTACTCTTACAGCCACACCAGCACCCACCAACGGCACGGCATCGAGCGCCCATCCTTTATAGGTGCGGCGTGCAGGCGAGGGAATCGCAAACTTCTTGTGCTCGCCTGCAGCCACCACGGCATCCTGGTCAATCAGCCAGCCCTTGGCTTCCCATTGCTTTTGCCATTCGCGGTAACGCACGATCACGCGGTCAGCGGGCACAATCACTTCCTCGGTTGGGCTGAGCGGCACAAAAAATGGCTGAACGCGCTCCATCACCACCCGGTCCTGATCCATTACTTCGCGCGTGCGCACATCCATGCGTGCATCGCCCGAGGGATCGACCGCAAAGTTGCGCGCCTGCAAAAAGAACTTCTGGGTGTGATGCGCGTCGACCGGAGTGTTGAAGGTGTACTGGCGTGACCATGACACGGGACTGAACTGAATCCAGGTGTAGGTGGTTGTCGCGCCGTGGTGCCCGGCTTCCGCTTCAGTTTGGAAAGCGCCGCCCTTAAGCTCGGCTTTCAATGTACCAGCGGCACCAGGTGTGACGAATTTGGTTTTCGTCCCCGTACCCCAATCACGCTCGATAGGTTCAATTTGCGGAACATTGTAGTCTTCGCGCTCGCCCTGAAAACCCATGACCGGATGCACAAATTCGGTATGGGCGGGGTCGAGCGTATTCTCAACACCGCGCAGCGTGTTCACCTTCCACAGCGTCGTCATTAGGGTGACGCGCCACTGCAGATTATCCCACTCGGGGATATCGATGATTGGCGGACGTTCGGCTTCAGGCAAATCGCCGAGGAAGCAAAACACGAGGCCATATTTTTCTTGAACCGGGTAACTATCGACCTTGGCACGAGCAGGAATTTTGGCGTCTTTGCCCAGCGAGGGGATTTTTGTGCACACCCCATCGGCCCCCTGGAATTGCCAGCCGTGGTAAGGGCACTCAATGGCATCGGCCTTGATTTTGCCATGAGCCAGCGACGCGCCGCGGTGGATACAGGTATTCGATAAGCAATGGGCTTTACCCTGCGAGTCGCGGAAGAGAACGAACTCCTGGCCCAGGATTTTGAGATGCAGGGGCTGGTCGTTAAGCTTTGCTACCTCGGCAGCGGCATACCAGAAATTAATAAACATGCGGTCTCTCACTCAACTCAAAGATTATTATACGGTGCCATTCTCTCGTTTTGACAGCTCAAAAATTGGCCTCAACCGGCTATTTTTTCGACAATTTCCAATGATTCCGGCCAAAAAAGCTGTGACATTGCATGACCCCGGCGGTCGCCACACCCCGGTTGGACACCCGCAGAGCGGTCGAATACCATTGATCCATCGTGGTAATATCAGCGTAGCAGTATCAAAGACCAAAACGTCACGAACGCGGGGAGATCTTCAATGTACATCAATTTCTGGTATCCGGTCGCTATTTCAAGCGAACTCACCAACACGCCGGTACGCGTGAGCATGCTCAAACACGACTTTGTCGCCTATCGCGACAACAATGGCCGCGCGGTTGTGTTGTCCGATACCTGCGTGCATCGCGGCGGTTCACTGTCAGGCGGCAAGTGCAAAGAAGATGGTACCGTGCAGTGCCCCTATCACGGCTGGCGCTTTAACGCCGAGGGCGAGTGCACCCGCATCCCGTCGCTGGGTATCAAAGCCAAAATCCCAGCACGTGCGCGCGTCGACAGTTATCCGATTCAAGAAAAGTATGGCGTCGTGTTCGCTTTCCTGGGCGACCTGCCCGGAGCTGAGCGCCCGCCAATTATGGAGATCGAAGAAGAGAACGACCCGAAGTGGCGCTCGACCGTCATGAGCTTTGACATCAACTACCACTACGAGCGCTCCATCGAGAACGGACTGGACCCCGCTCATAACGAATATGTGCACCCCACCCACGGCAATCAGGGTGAGAAAGAAGACGAATACCGGATGGACCAACTGGAACCACACAAGAACAACCCGTGGGGTTTTGGGTTCTTGGCCACGTTCGACGCACCGCCCTTGAAGAATTGGCTGTTTAAGCGCTTCCGCCCTGAAGGTGGCAAGATGCAAGCGGGCTCGGGCACGATCGGCCCGAACCACATGTGGACCTTCATCCACTTTTCCGAGACCAAGTTCATGCATCAGTACATGTTCGAGGCGCCGATCTCGGAAAATAAAACCCGCGTGTTCTTGGTGAATTTCCGCAACGTTGGCATTACTAAGTACCAATGGCTCAACCGCTTCCTTGATAAGAAAATCAACGAACGCAACATGGTCATTGCCGGCCAAGACATCGTGGTGGTCGATAAATTAAAGCCGATCATTACGCCGTCGTCGCGCACCAAAGAACTGCTGATGCCCCATGACAAAGTGATTTTGCAATACCGCGATATGCTCGACAGTTTCGAGCATCGCGGCTGGAAGATCGACTTAGACGCCTTGAATGCTGCGCATGCCAAAGGCGATGTGATTCACGCGATCCCAAGCCCGGCACGACGCAGCGACAAGGGCTGGGTCTTGGACCCGGTCCCGTTGGTTCCGCCGCAGAAAAAAATGGCGCAGGCTGCCGAATAAACGCCACAAAAAACTCCGCCAACTTGGTGGGGTTTTTATTACAGCGGCGTCAAAATTTTAGGCGGGCTTCGTGCCCATCACGTTGCGGTCGGTACCACGGCGCGCCGTTGGACCTTTTTCGTTGACGATGAAACCGGCCTTGCGCATTTCGCCTTCAAGGTCGAGAGCTGTGTATTCCATGCGCCAAACCTCAGAGTTCCAGCGATAATCCTGCCACGCCCGGAATTGGGTATAGGCGCTACTGGGTTTGGCGCTGCCGGTAAACAAATCGATGGGATAAAACACCCCTCCCGGCCTGAGCGTGCGGTAGGCCTCGGCGATGATGCCGCGCGCACCCTCAGTCGTCACTTCATGGAACAGCAAATTGTTCATCACCACATCGAAGTGGTTGGTGGGGAATTTGCTCTGTTCCGAGAGTTGTTGCATGAAATTTACATCAATGCTGCGATCAACCGCCAGCACCTTCGCATAACGCAGCATCGGCGCTGCCACATCATCGCCCCACACCTCTGCTTTTGGAAAACGAAGTTTCAAAGCCATGGTGAGTTGGCCGATACTGCACCCCTGTTCCAGTACACGGCGCACTTTGCCATCTGCAGGGGTCGGCACGGCATTGGCAAAATTAATCTGCGCGTTATCCTGGAAGTTGCCGCCGCTGAACACCACATTCTGGCCATGCAGATAGATATAGCCCGCGAATGGATCGCCCACATAGCCGCCCGGCTGAATGTGGATCTCGTGCTTCACGTAAGGCGGCAACACCAACTTTGAATCCAGTTCCAGCGAACCTGGACCGGCCTTCATCGCCCCATCCATTTCGTCCATATAGGCGTCAGCGTTCTTATGGGCCTCCACCTGCACCGTGGCCCACATCGCGCGTTGGGTATTTTCCCAATTGTGGATGTAAAGACCCATCGTGGGGTCAGGCGCCATGAGTTTAACTGTGTCTTCCATCGACAGCGGCGCATCAAGCGGTATGCCGTTGGCTTTCAGGATTTCATTGCAGCGAGTCATGGCCGCCCGGTTGAGTTCCTGATTAATAAATACGCGGTAGCCCGTCATAAAATCTTGCGCGCTTTCCAGATCAACCCTGGGCAAGCGCTCGAGAATACCGTTGGTCCCGCGCGGCTCAATATCTAAGGGCAAACCCTTGGCGTTGGCTTTGAATGCCGTAAGCCCGGCCGCGGCTGCGGCCGCAGAAGAGAGGAGGAATGAACGACGCTGAAACATAGCTGTTCTCCTTTTGATGATTATGCGCGCTTGGTGCCCATGACGTTGCTCTTACTGCCCGGCCTGGCCGCCGGGCCATTCTCGTTGACGTCAAACCCGGCTTTAAGCATGGCGCCATTGAAATCAAACGCCGCGTACTCCAACCGCCAGGGCTCGCCGTTCCAGCGCGAATCCCACCAGCTCCGGAACTTACTGAAGGCCGTCTTAGAGGGGGGTGAGCCGGTGAAGAAATCGATTGGGAAATACACGCCGCCGGGGCGCAACGTGCGCATTGATTCCTTGAGAACGGCGTGGATGCCTTCGGGCGACACCTCGTGGAACATAATGTTGTTGGTGATAATGTCGAAGTGGTTATCCGGGAACTTGCTGTCTTCGGCCAAACGCTGCGCAAAGTGTACCTCGACTCCCAAATCAGCAGCACGCATATGGGCAAACCGCACCATGGGCCCGCCGCAATCGATGCCCCATACCTCGGCGTTGGGGAAACGCTGTTTCAGGGCAACCGCCAACTGCCCACAACTCGTGCCCTGCTCGAGAATGCGAATAACTTTCCCGTCGGCCGGCAAGGGCAGCACGTTGGCTAAAGTAATATGCAACTCATCTTGATTATTACGCCCGGTATAGAAATTGTTGGTGCCATAAAGATAGCTATGCCCTGCAAACGGATCGCCGACATACCCACCGGGCTGAATGTGAATCTCGTGGCGGGTGTAATCGGGCAATTCGATTCCTGGATTGAGTTCCAGAGACCCTGGCCCTGACTTATCAGCAGCTTCCATCTCGGATAAATAGGCGTCCTTGTTGCCGTGGAACTCATTCCTCAAGGTTCGCCAGCTCAACTGTTGCGCACTGAGCCACGACCGAGCGCTGTTAGCGATAACGGGATCGTTGGCGGTGTGTTCAAGAATTGTGTCAATCGGCAGGTCACTGGTGGGGTCTAGGCCCTTGGCTTTGAGCAGGGCGTTGATCCGCGCCTCGGCTGCTCGCGTCATTTCGCCATTCACGAATTGACGAAACCCGGTGATAAAGTCGTGCTGGCTTTCCAGATCGAGCCGTGGAAGCCGTTCCAGCCGACCTATCGTACCTCTAGGCTCGACATCCAGGCGGTTTGCAGCCTGCGCTGAACGTCCCAAGAAAGTGTCTTGAGCAATCGTGGCCGCAGCGGCCGTTGAGGTGAAGAGTGTGCGTCGATTGAGCATGGTCATGACTTCGTCCCTCGCTATTTCTTCGACGTCGGATTGAGCGTGCTCAAGGCAACAATATCTGTCGCTCCCCGCGCAAAATGACCAAAGGCGGTGCGGATAAATTCGTCACGCTCGACTTGCATTTGTTTTTCTTGTTCAGGCGTTGGCATGTAAGCCTCGACCATCTCACGCGAGATTTTACCGTTCTTCTCAAACAGCATTTCAATAATTTTCACGCGACGACGGTTCGCCCAGGTTTCAGCGCCGAGATTGATGAGCGCGGTCATCATGTCGTCCATCAAGGGATTGCCTAAAAACACCGCCTTATCGGTGTCGGATTTGATGAAGTCCGTCGTGTAGCCCTTGAGATCCGATTTAGATGTCGCCATCGTTCGCCTCCTCTGCGCTTGCGCTCAGAGATCGACCACCGGAACAAGCCCGGTGGCGACCAGAGCTGCGTTCAAAAACACTGAATGACTTGGGGACTATACTCCCACTCTGACCGCCGCGATCCATAAATCTACGTGGCTTGGTTCCCCACAGAATGCTGGCTCCCGTCCAGGTTCGCTCTGCTGCACTGCGGTATAAGGGCCTGGGCCTAGCGCCTCTCCATGGTCAGCACGCCACCTCCGTGTTGTCAGGTAAGACAGAGAGTTGTTAGTGATCATGAGCGGCCATGTCACACTTTGCCTCGACAGCCGCCACAGGAGAGACCCAAATGTATATGAATTTCTGGTACGTCGCCGCCGAAGGGCGCGAACTGACCGACAAGCCAATGCATCTGAAGATGCTGGGGCAAGATTTCGTGCTGTTCCGAGACAGCAAAGGTGCAGCGCATTGCCTTTCCAATACCTGCGTGCATCGCGGGGCATCGCTGGCCCACGGCAAGGTCAAGGGCGACAACATCGAGTGCCCCTATCACGGTTGGCAATTCGGCGGAGCCGATGGCGTGTGCGCCAAAATCCCCTCGCTGGGCAAAGACGGCAAAATCCCCGCGCGGGCAAAAGTCGATAGCTACCCTGTGCAGGAAAAATACGGCCTGGCGTTTTGCTTCTTGGGTGATTTGCCGGAAGCCGAGCGCGTTCCAATTATGGACATCGAAGAGTGGAATGACCCCAAGTGGCGCTTCACCACGCTGGCCTATGATTGGCGGGCCGATTGGCAGCGTGCCATGGAAAACTCGCTTGACCCCGCTCACACCGAATTTGTTCACCCCTCCATGGGCTATCAAGGCGGCCGTGAAGATTACAACGTGCCCGACCTCGATGTGGTCGAGCACGCTTGGGGCGTGGGCACCATGACCAAGTTTGTCTCGCCTGATTTACCGCACGAAAAAATGAAGGGCTTGAAAGGCGAAGGCCAAATGGAAGCGGGCTCCACCACCTGGGGCATTGGCCAATCGGTGACCAAACTCCATTTTTCGCCCGTCACCTGGGCGCATCAATACACCTTCACCACGCCTGTTGACGAACACCACATCAAGCGCTGGTTTTTGCAGGGCCGCAACTTCCGCACGGATGAAGCGATGGACGCACCCGTGAATGAACGCAATATGGTTGTGGTCGACCAAGACAAACAAGTGGTCACGCGTCTTGAGCCGTTCTTTACACCCGCCTCTCATGTTGAAGAAGTGATGGTCAAAGCCGACGCGGTGATTGTGCGCTTCCGCGAAAAGTTGAAGGGCTACGAAGCCCAAGGCTGGCGGATTGATGTGGAGAAAGCCAACGCATTGCGCGAGAAAAAAGCCTTCGCCATCCCCTCGCCCGCGCGGCGTACCAACAAAGGCTGGGCGCTTGATCCTGTGCCAGTCTTTGGGCCGAGTGCCGTGGCTGCGCAAGCCGCCGCAGAATAGTTTTCTGCCATTAAGGGTTAAGAGCGGCGCTCATGGCTTTGAGCGCCGTTTCCATTTGTGTGAGATCGACACTGAAGTCCATGTCCAGCGGCTTCGTCGCGCCTGAGATTTGATCGCCAACGACGCAGCTATAAATTAAGCCAGCCGCTGCGGCCAGTTCGTAAAACAAAAGGTCCACCCACGGACCACTCGTTTGGTGGAGCAAACCCGAATGTGTGAGTTCCAGCACAGCGCCGCCGGTCGGCATGAAGGCGGCATTGGCAAGACCCGCGCCATGAGGCCCACAGATCATTCGCGCTTCGGAAAACACCCGCACTTGCTCGGCTAACGACAGAACGCCGGGGTTGACGATTTCAAATCCATATTTAACCGCTCGGGCGCGGACTTCATCAGCATTCATGAGCTGACGGCGCTCGCCCGCAGGCCGATCAACATAGATCAGTCAATGAGGTTTTGCAGAACTGCGATGGGCGGCAAACAATTTCCGCAAAGTCGCCACCTTGCGTGGTGTCGCGCCCATATGGCGCGCCGGGAATAATATTGACACAAAACATCAGCGTGCCATCGAAGGGCGCTGAACGCGCGCCGTCCAAATCCAACAATTTACGAGCCCCAGGAATAAAGGGTTGATGCGCTTCGGCACGTTCTGGAAAGCCGCTGAGAATGACAGGCATGGCTGCCAACTGCAGCGTATCCGTACGCCATTCAAGTTGGCTCAGGTTGTCGATCAGGAAATGGAAGTAATTGTTCGTCGAATAGCCGTTCAGCGCCAATACCGGCTAAGTCACATGTGACCAAAGCACGTGCTCGCCCGGAAACATGGCTTTGAACTGATCGAAATTTTGGCTGAGCCGAACGGCATCGACCCGCAGAACTGATTCTTGAATGATCGTTCCGTCTGGCAGCACCACAAAACCATAAGGGCCGAATAGAAAAGCGTTTTGCACGCTACACAGCATATCTGCCCCGGCGCGTGAAACATTGGGCGTAAAAGTGGCGACCAGGTCCGGTCGACTGAGAAACGCTGGCAGTGGCGGAGCGAAAGCATCACCAGACGAACGTTGGAGGAATGCAATCGCCGGAGCAGCCATCGTTCCAATCTCAGGGGCCGCGAACGGCTGACCGATGTCAGTGATGGAAATAACTTTAATGGTACGCGCTGTAGACATGAATGTTGCGAATGCTTTTAGCGTTTCGTGATGCGATAGAGCGTGTTATCGACGTCGCCCGTCACATAGATCGCGCCATCTTTAGTGATGGCCACACCTGTCGGTAAGAACGGTGCAGGAACTTGGGGGCCGACATCAAGACCTATGGACAGATGATCTGCCAGCACCTCGATCTTCGCCTTGCCCGATGGGTCAATGGCCACAACGCGCTTGGCGCCGACCTCAGCCACAACCAACCGGCCACCCGCCGCCAGCGCAATGCCTTCGGGACGTTTCAATTTACGGGCAACGATGGTGCGTGTATTCGTCGCAAGCTCAACACGACTGACATCACCATTGAGATACTGCCCCTTTTTGTCTCTCTTCCCGTATTCAGTGACATAGAACACGCCACCGCCTGCATCTGCTAATCCAACGGGACCTTCCAAGCCCCAGGCTGCTTGGCTGCGGGTTCTATCGGTATCGTTGGCCACATGGATCAGCCGATCTGCTAAGAAATCTGCGACAATGAATCCGTCTGCGACAGGGCGCACATCATAGGGCGCACCGAAACCTGGCAAACTTGCGATCAACTTCCCCGAGTCACGCGCGACCAGTTGGACGGTTCCGAAGGGCCAGATGTTGGAGAGAATATAGCTATCCCTGCTCACCGCCACGCCGCTGGCGCCCAGCACGCCTAGACCACGTGGTATGGGTGTGACCTGACCACTGACGGGATCGATCAACCGCGGGCCCCAGGAATCAGCGACAATGAGTTGTTCGCGTCCATCCTGTTCAATGGATGCCACGCTGCCCGGCGAGCTGATGTTGCCCCAGGTCAATCGGCGTGTGGCACCGGTCTCAGGGTTGATCTCGGTGATCCCGTTGAAGGATGTGCTGGAAACGTAAACGAAATCATTCTTTGCGATGGCAATATTGTCGGCGGGCGGCGGGACGGTAGCTAACAATTGACGCGTTGTTCCATCGGTGGAAAAGCGCATCACTTCGCCGGTGATATAATCAATCGCAATCACCCTGCCCTTGGAATCCAAGTTCACGGCGGCGGGTTGCATAAATCCTGTGGCGAAGTCAGTCACAGCGCCGGTATCGATGTTCACCTTCACCAGCTTGCCTTTAAGAAATAGCGGGCCATAAAGCGTGCCGTCGGCAGAGATCTCAAAGCCATTGAGGCCACCGAGTTTTTCGGCCACGACGCGCGGTGCTGTTTGGCCGGTGGGATCAATCTCAAGCAGGGCATCAGCGCGAAAAATACGCGTGGCGAACAAACGACCGTCTTTGGAATAGTTGATGGAATTGAGACCCGATAACCCTTTGGCCAGCGTGACAATCTTGCCCCTCGGCGTGCGGGCATAAACCGTCTCGAAACTCCCCGCTGTCCACGCCAATGTGCCGTCGGGCGCGAAAGCAAGATCGTCGCACGTTCCACTTGGCGGGCCGACATGTGTCGTCACTTCGTTGGACTTTACATCGATGCGATAGATGCTGTGGCCGGTCAGACTGCAGGCATAAAGTGCGCCATCAGGCCCAAACGCCAGCCCGTGGACACCATGCATGGGTGATGCAGGCACAACAACCTCAGTGCGATACTTTGATTCGGCAGCCCATACGCCCTGAGAGGTGATTGTTGCGAGCAACGCAGTACAGGAAAGGGCCCGAATGGTTTTGGCGACACGGCGCATGGTGAAATCTCCCTCCAAACCCAAGACCCTGCATGATACCCTGGCTCACAGCGCTCGATACATCGTTTGCGCGCCCCACCTACGATGGATGGGTAATAATAGCCCGCGACCAACGCGCGGGCGGTGGCCGACGGCACCTTGGTTTTCCGTGCCCGATTTATAGAATACACTATGCATTCTCCAGCCCCGTAGGATTTTGAATATGGCCCCTCAAGATGTCACTTCGCACCCCATGATGGCGCGCCTCGTGCAGGCTGTGGGAACAGAAAATGTGCTGACAAGCGCAGAGGATCGCGCCTTCTATAGCCATGACGTGTATCGCCAGATGGCCACGCCTCTCGCTGTCGTGCGCCCCGGCAGCATTGAAGAACTGGCGCGTATTGTTGGCATGGCCACAGCTGAAGGCATTGCGATTGTGCCGCGCGGGGGCGGCGCGTCGTATTCCGATGGCTACTGCGCAACGACTGAGAACTCATTGTCGATTGATACGACGCGCCTGACCCGTATCGACATCAACGAGCGTGATATGACAGCCACTGTAGACTGCGGCGTCACCTGGGCTGACCTTTATGAAAACTTGCGCAAAAAAGGTTTGCGCACGCCGTTCTGGGGGCCATTCTCGGGCCTGAAAGCCACCGTCGGCGGCTCGATGTCGCAAGGCTCAGTCAGTCTTGGCAGCGGTTTGTTTGGCCCGTCAGCAGACTCTGTGTTGGCGATGGAAGTCGTGCTGGCCGATGGGTCCATCTTGAAAACCGGCTCGCTCGCCGCTGCCAATGGCCGCCCGCATTTTCGTCATTACGGCCCCGACTTATCAGCGCTGTTTACCGGCGACACCGGCGCCATGGGCGTGAAAGCGCGCATTACATTACGTCTCATGAAGAAACTGCCTGTCGTCATGTCGGCCTCATTTGGCTTTGCAAACTTCGAGAGTATGGCGAGTGGCATGGAAGTCGCCGCAAAAGAGGGCGTGGTGAGCGACAACTTTGGCTTGAATCCGCGCCTGCAAAAAGCGTGGTTAGGCCGCACGAACATGAAGCAAAGTTTGGATGCCGCCTTTGCCGTCTACAAAACCGCCCGCAATCCGTTTGAAGGCTTGTACAAACTCGTACGCATGGCTGTCGCGGGAAAAAGCTTCCTCGATAAATCAGAATACTCGGCCCACTTTATCGTCGAAGGTGTGGATGTTGACCATGCCCGCAGTTTGTTGGCCGCTGTCCGTCGCGCCGTGGAACCCCATGGCGTCGAAGTTCCCAACACCATTCCCACGGTGGTGCGTAGCATGCCCTTCATGCCGCTCTACCCGATCATAGGACCGGCGGGCGAGCGCTGGGTACCGCTGCACGGTATTCTGGCGTTCTCTCAGGTCAAAACCTTTCACGATAAGTTGACGGCGCTTCATGCAAAGTATGCGAGCGAGATGGAACGGTTGAAAATTGTTTCGGCTGCGATGTTCACGACAATCAGCACCACCAGCTTTTTGTACGAGCCGGTGTTTTATTGGCAAGATAAACGCCACCTTTATCATGATCGCTATTTACCACAGGAATTCTTAGCCGTGCTGCCAACCTACGACGAGAACCCTGAAGCGCGCGCAAAAGTCGAAGAAATGCGTGACGCGATTCGTGATGCATTCGCATCATGCGGCGGCGTTCATATGCAAGTCGGCAAAAGCTATCCGTACATGAAGGGTCGCGACCCACGGAATGCCGAGATGCTGAAATCGCTTAAATCACTCCTGGATCCTAAACGATTGATGAACCCGGGAAGCTTGGGGTTGTAGAACACAGCCCTGTCGGACCACTCAGGAAAATGCCCTTAATCTTGACTTTTTCAGGGCCCTTACCCGTGTATGAA
>Ga0209553_1000205_pt1 | contig 30778 bp, 29 predicted proteins | sample LauGreFBDMM110DN_2_FD_188217 | JGI IMG/M metagenome (GOLD analysis project Ga0209553, IMG submission 188217) | Freshwater lake microbial communities from Lake Michigan, USA - Fa13.BD.MM110.DN (SPAdes) (version 2) | ecosystem: Environmental > Aquatic > Freshwater > Lake | place: Lake Michigan...
ACCAAACAGAGGTGGCATCTCATGCGACAACCCATGCGACAACTCATGCGACAGTTGCACGCGACAACTCATGCGTCAATCGCACCCGCCTCATGCCATCAGTTGCGCTCTAGCATCAAATCAGAACGGGATGTCGGAATCGCTGATCCCCTGATGGCCGCCGCCACCCTCACTGCCCGACGAACGATTGGACGCGTACGACCCCTCGCTTCGTGGTGCGCGCGCTGAGCTTCCTTCGCTCGATGATCCACCGCCTGATGTGCCGCCACCAGGACGAGAGTCGATGAACTGGAACTCTTCAATCACAACGCGCATCTTCGAGCGCTTCTGTCCGTCCTTGTCTTCCCACGAGTCGAGTTTGAGTCGACCTTCAATGTAGACAGGCTTGCCCTTCGAGAGATACTTCGCAAGAACTTCGGCGGTCTTACCCCAAGCTTCGCAATCGACGAACGTCGTGTCTTCACGATCTTCGCCTTCCTTCGTGCGGTACTTGCGGTTAATCGCGAGGCTCAGAGTTGCGACGTTCTGGTTTCCCGTCGTCGTCTTGAGTTCGACATCACGGGTGAGGTTTCCCATCAGCATGACTTTGTTCAGATTCGGCATTGGCGTGTCTCCTACGACTTCCCGCGCTGGAGGTCGAACTCAGGGTTGCCCATTTTGGGCCTTGCGCGACAATCAGTTTCCCACAACTTGTAGCCATGTGCGCTACTTTGGTGCTACTTTGGTGCTACTTTCGTGAGGCTTGCCTGGCGGTTCCGCCCTGTTCGGGACCAAAGATCAGGCAATTCTCCGACTCGCGCGACTCCTTGTCCGCGAACGCAGAGCATACCACTGTTCGGGTTTCGTTCGGTATTTTCCCGCCAAAATTCCTGTGTTTTCTCAAAGTTTCCAAACAGCGCTCAGGCTTGAGTTTGCAACCCCATTTGCGGTAGAGTGTTCGGCTCGCAATTCGCTGAGGCGCATCATCAATTCTGGTGACCGCGCTTCTAACTGCAAAGGACAGCGACCAATGGCACGACCAGTAGAACTTCTCCTCCTCCGCACGATCGAAAACCTCGGCATCGTCGGAGACATCGTCAAAGTTCGCGCAGGCTACGCGCGCAACTACCTTCTCCCCCACGCACTCGCCGAGACTCCAACTCCCGAGAAGATCGAGGCGTTGAAGGATGCTCGCACGAAAGCACAAGCGAATCTCAACGCGCAGCGTGCAACTCGTGAGGCGACAATCCAACGGCTCGATGGCTACACACTCAAGCTCGTGCGCAGTTGCAACGATCAGGGTCTGTTGTACGGATCCACCACGCAGCGCGACATTTCCGATGCACTCGTTGCAGTTGGATTCCCCGTCGACATGCGCGCAGTTCGTCTCGCGACTCCATTCCGCCGCGTCGGAAGCTACGCCTGCACGATTCAATTCGATCGCGACCTCAAGGTCGACATCACCATCAATGTCGCAGCAGATCGCCAACTCGAGTCAGTCATGAGAGCGCAAGATGACGACGCTGCCGCAGAAGCCGCAGCAATCGAAGAAGCAAAAGCTGCGAAGGCCGAAGCTTCTGCGGAAGGCACCGACGGCGAGAAGAAAGCAGCGAAGCCCAAGAAGGGCAAGAAGGCAGCAGCGAGCGCCTAAATTCGCGCCATTCATTGAGAACATATACACGGCGGCAGTCTTCATGACTGCCGCCGTGTTCATTTTGAATTGTTCAACGAGCTCACCTCAGCGGAGGCAAATGCGGCTCAGCCGGCGAGCCGTACGAAAGAGAGCGAAGCCACGCGCGATCAATCGCGCACGCTCAAACGCGCTCGTGATCGCGGGGAGAATGCGCCCGTTCGATGAACTCAATCTCGAGGTAGCGCGCGACGTAATCAAGAATGCTTGAGCACTCAGGTACATCGGGATTTGATGTTGAACCGAGTGGTTCGAATCGCATGCCTTTGAATCGTGCCACTGCATCACTCAAACCAAGTCCGTGCTGCAAACACAGGCTAAATGCACGACAAAAACCTTGAATCAAGCCAGAGAGCGTCGAGCCCTCTTTCGACATCTTGATGAAGATCTCGCCTGGTCGTCCATCAGGAAACAATCCAATCGTGAGGTAGCCCTCAAACCCGCCAATCGCAAACTTATGCGTGACGGAACTGCGCGTCTCAGGGAGCACTTCGCGGCGTGGAGAAGTCGTTGCGTTCATGTCATCCATCCTTGAACTTCGATGCCGCACACAGCGGCGTGAGATCAAATCTCGTACACAATCTCGTACACAATGGAGTTCCGATCATCGTCGTGAGAGGCCTCGCACGACGATGTGGAGCAGGACATCGAATGTATCGGATATGTGACGGGCTGAGAATCACTTCCACACAATCCGTCGAGAAGTCGCCACGCGAAAAACTTTCTCCGAGCGAGTGAACTTGACACGAAGCCCTCCTTCTTGATCATGCGATCACGCGCTCAGGCGCTTCCGCAGAACCGTCACGAGTGTCGCAACCTCGAGAAACGATGGAGGCGGACGAAGCCAAACCTCAGCGACACCGTCGTCTGTCCTCCCAGTTGGGACGCGAACAGTTCCTTGGATTCCCGCGAACCGTTGCTCTAACTCCTTTGGGCGCGTCGTGCGAAAAATCACATCGCCACCGCGGCGATGGATCGACTTCACACCCAAGAGTGTGGCGCGCAAACGGATCTCCGCGAAATCGAAAAGCGCGACAGCGACTGGTGGTGGCTCGCCATACGCGCTCGTGAGATCGGCAACATGTTTCTTGAGAATGTCGATGCTCGCTGCGCCACCGATCCGTCGATACGCATCAAGCCGCCGCGCGTCGGATGGGATATACGCGCGAGGAATTGCGCCAGCGAGCCCGATGTCGAGCACCGTATCGATGGGAACAAGCCGCTCCTCCTTTCGCAACGCGCCCACCGCATCTTCGAGAAGTTGGCAGTACATCTCATAGCCAACCGCCGCGATATGACCTGATTGTTCCGCACCGAGCAAGTTGCCTGCGCCGCGCAATTCGAGGTCGCGCATCGCAATCTTGAACCCCGCACCGAGCATCGAGAAATCTTCAATCGCGCGCAGACGCTTCAACGCATCTTGCGTCGGCGGCTTTCCCTCGGGTAGGCAGAGATAGCAGTACGCGCGGTGCTTCCAGCGTCCCACACGCCCGCGCAACTGATGCAACTCCGCAAGCCCAAACATATGCGCGTTCGAAATGACCATCGTGTTGGCGGTAGGAATGTCGAGACCGCTTTCGATGATCGTCGTCGACACCAAGATGTCTGCTTGGTGACGCATGAATCGCAGCATGACATCTTCAAGTTCCTTCGGCTCCATCTGACCATGACCGATGACGATGCGAGCCTTCGGCACGAGTGCCTGAATCGCATCGGCAACCCGTCGAAGATCCGTGATGCGATTGTGGACGATGAACGCTTGACCCTCGCGTGCGAGTTCACGCTGCAATGCCTGCTGAATTCGTCGCTCATTCCACGGAATCACCTCCGTCACAATTGCGCGACGATCCGCAGGCGGCGTTGTCAAGGACGAAATATCGCGCAGCCCGAGCATCGCCATGTGCAGCGTTCGAGGGATCGGCGTCGCGCTGAGTGTCAGGACATCCGCTGTGACCCGAAACTCAAGCAAGCGTTGTTTGTGTTCGACTCCGAAGCGCTGCTCTTCATCGACCACGATGAGCCCGAGATCTTTGAAGCGCACATCCTTCGAAAGAATGCGGTGCGTGCCGATGAGGATGTCGACATCGCCCTTCGCAGTCGCTTCGAGAATGACGCGCTGCTCAGCATCTGTCTTGAATCGACTCAATGACTCCACGCGGAACGGATACGCGCGGAATCGATCGCGAAAACTCTGCTCGTGCTGCTCGGCAAGCACTGTGGTGGGCACGAGCAACGCAGTCTGCCGACCACTATCCACTACCTTGAATGCCGCGCGAATCGCGATTTCCGTTTTGCCGAATCCAACGTCACCGCACACGAGCCGGTCCATCGGGCGCGGCCGCTCCATATCGCGCTTCGTGGCAGCGATCGCAGTGATCTGATCTTCCGTTTCGTCGTAGGGAAACTCCGCTTCGAAATTTCGCTGCCACTCTGAATCGCTCGGGTACGCGATGCCGGGCGTTGATCCGCGCGCTGCTTGCACCCGCAACATTTCGCTCGCGAGATCCTGCACCGACTCGAGCGCTTCCTCTTTGGATCGCTTCCAACGCTTGCCACCGAGCGTCGACAGTTTCGGTTTCGCTGCACCAGCACCGATGTACCGCTGCACAACTTCAATGCGCGCAGCGGGCACGAGTATCTTCGCGCCAGCATCAAACTCAAGCGTGAGAAACTCGACTTCGACAGGCTTGCCGCCGGCTTCCGTGGGGTCTTGCATCGAGAGCGTGAGACCAAGAAATCGCGCGATGCCGTGATCGCGATGCACGACGTAATCACCTGGATCGAACGAGAGAAACACGTCTTTCGCGCGTGTGCCGCCAAGTCCACGACCACGCCGACGCATCACAGCGCGATGGAGCACTTCATGCATTGGCACGAAGGCGATGGCGCGTCCAACGTTTGGTTCCCAGAGAAATCCTCGCTGCACATGAAGGAGCTGTGGCTCAGCAATCGTGCTCGGCGCATGTCGAGAAAGGAGATCGCGCGTTCTTGCCAGTTCTCCTTCGTTCTCGCAGCACAAGAGCAGTGCGTGCGTTGATGCGAGTTCCGCAAGCTCAGTAAACGCAGGCTCGATGTCGTCTGAGAAACTCGCGAGCATCCGAAATGGAAGCGTGACTCCACCGCCCACCGTATGCGCGCCGCTGTGCATCTCAAGTGTTGCACTCGCGCGCTTTGTGATGCTCGCGATCGTCGCTGGCGGACCGAACACGCCTCGGCTGTCACGCACGCGATCCCAATACGCGCGCGCTTGCTCCACAATTTCTGCGAGATCGACGAACACCGCGATCGCGTGCTGCGGCAACCACTCCGAAAAGGAACGCGTTCCTTCGTCTTCGCGTCGACCGACCAACTGCTCACCAACGACCGAGGTCAACGACGCGCTCAACAACGTCACGCGCTCAACTTTGCGATCACTTGCTTGCGTCGCGAGATCGATCTCAAAGATCCGTTCGACTTCATCACCGAAGAAGTCAATTCGAAGGGGCGCACTGCCCGTGGTGGGATGGACATCCAAGAGACCGCCGCGCACCGCGAAGTCGCCTGGTTTCTCGACACTTTCTACGCGCTCGTAGCCTCCAGCTGAGAGCCACGCGACCAACGATTGCTGTGGGATCCGATCGCCAACACAGAGTTCACGCACCATGCCCTCGAGCCGCTGCGCGGTGGGAACAGCTTGCATCAGCGCAGCGATCGGCGCGACCACTACCTTCGGCATCCCTCCCGCTGCAATCGATCGCAGCACGCTCAATCGCGCGGCGATGAGCTCCGCGCTCGGGTTCGATTCACCAGGCAAAACTTCAACCGCAGGAAACACCGTTGCGTCAATACCGAGCGATCGCAGTTCTTCAACGCACTCATCCGCCTCATCGATGTGTGCAACGATCGCAAGCATCGGACGCGCATCACGCACGAGCCCCGCAAGCACAAAACTTCCCGCACTTCCAGCAATGCCGCTGACGGCGATATGTGCTCCTTCAACGAGCGCGCTGCGGAGGTCGCTTAATTCGCGCGCGCCGAAGAATATCTCTTTCGCGCGAACATCAGTGGGCGTCGCGCCAGAGGTCATCCACGATCTCCGCGGATGCTCGATGCATCTTCTCCACCGCCACCGAGGATCACTTCGCTTTCGAATCCTTCTCTGGTTCGAGGGCCAATGCCCTTCACATCTTCAAGCGCTTTGAACGATGCGAATGGTCCGTGCTTTAATCGGTGCTCTTCGATCGCATGCGCAAGCGAAGGTCCAACCCCTTCGAGGAGCGCGAGTTCACGCACGCTCGCGGTTGAAAGATCCACACGATGCATGGGAATCTCAAGAGACGATCCAAGTTCCGCTTCGCTCGGCGCGATCTGTGAGAGCACGAATGCAGCGCCGGTCAGCAACGCACTCGCGAGCAGCACTCCATCGCGTTGACGACGCTCGCGCAGGATGACCGCTCGTACTTCTCGTCGCTTGTTCATTCGTCAGACTCCGCATCCCCTGCCTCGACTGCAGCCTCGCCCACAGTTGCAGGACCACCGAGTGGTTTCCGCAACGTTTGCCGATACGCGAGCAACTTGCCGAGCACCGGCTTAGGCTTTCCGCTCGCATCCACCACGCCGTCGAATGCTGTCGCAGTATCCACAAGCCGCGACCACCAAAGGCCTTCGACGAATGGCTTGGACAACGCAACGCGCGAGAATCGCGTAGACCAACTTGCTTGCGTGCTCGCGCTCACTGCGCCGCGCCACGATCCGCACTGCGACACATCGCCCTCTGAAGGTGTGCCAAATGCGCTGACGAACACCGGAAGTTGTCGACCGAGATACCGATCGAGTTCGCTTGAAATCATCAACAAATCACGCATCGCGAGTCGTTCGGGAACGAAATCGAATCGGAGTCCCACCGCGTTGACTGGCACGCCATCAGACGCAAATCGCTCGAGCAACGCAGTTGGATTCACTGCGCCCAATCTGTTGGATGTTCGCTCGTGGAACGGATGATCGATCTCTACCATCGTGCGTGCATCGCGACGGAAGGTTCGAAGCGCGAACGCCATCTTCCGCACGAACTCACTCATCTGCTCCGCGTGCATTTCGCACAGTAGATTCGATCCCACACCGCATGCGACATTCCAAAAGATGTTGACCTTTTGGTATCGCTCGGCAAGCACGCACGCGAAATTCCAACACGCTTCGCGAAGCCGCTCGACGTCTTGTGCGAGTGCCGCAACATCATCAGGCAGCGCGTCTTTGCGCAAATCCGCGATTGGTCCAAGTACGATGGACTTCTTCTCCTTCGTGGCAAACGCAACCCACTGATCGAGCGCGGTGAAGTCGTAGAGCGAAGTTCCCTTGCGATCCTTCCCTCGCGCAAGTGCTCGCCAAGGCACACGAATCGCAAGGACATCAAACGCGCGCGCTGCGGACGCGACGAGTCCAACCGGCGGCGCGGTCGTGGGATCGATGACGACACCAAGCAACGCGCTGCTTGCGGCATGCGTGCGGTAGCGCCGCTTCAGAAAAATTTCAGCGTGGCTGAGTGCGAGCGCTTCACCCGCGTCCATTCCATGCGCAACCGCATCTCGCGCGGCTTGCTCAGCAAGCGCTGGCTCGCGCTCAACGCTCGCACGCCGAAACAACCCGCGTGCGCGTTCCCATCGTTCAATCGCATCCCCTGCGCGAGTGGGATCCCACATCTGCCAGTCTTCCGTCTTCGTAATGAATTGCTTGATGCGGTGCCGCGCAACTTCGAGGTAAAAGTCGTACTCAAGTTCACGGCTGGGAAGGATGCAGGTCTGCACAAGCATGCGACCCATTTCTCCCACCGGCGCCATACACGCAAGCGCTGCTTCGGTCCCTCGTTCAGGCTGAAACTGCAGGCTCGCAGCGTTACGGGCGCACTGCCCTCGCACCGCGCGGTCATCTCCTCCGAGACCATGTCCAAGCGCACCAAGTGACGCGTCTTCGGAGAGTGTTCGGTCATGAATTCTGAATCGAAGCATGCGCGTCCATCGTGCCCCCTCAATGGGGCGCGCGAGTGTACCCTCCGTATTCCATGCTCTCCGGTTTTGCCGACATTCCTCCGGTCTTTTCGACGAACTTACCTTTGCAGGGACGTCGACAAGGGAAAGTACGCGATCTCTACCAGCTCGCGCCGGATTCGGATGGAACTGCGCGGCTCTTGGTTATCGCGAGCGACCGCATCAGCGCGTTTGATATTGTGATGCCGACGCCGGTAGCGGGGAAAGGCTCGATTCTCACAGCACTCAGTCTCGGATGGTTCGCGTTTCTTCGCGCTCGCGGCATCGTGAAGGATCATGTGTTGCAAGCGGGCATCGGTGGCATCGCGGAACTTGAAGCGCTTGATCCGACCATGCGAGCCCAACTCACTGGTCGCTCAATGGTGTGTCGCGCTGCGAAAGTCATTCAGATTGAATGCGTTGCGCGCGGCTATCTCGCGGGCAGCGGTTGGAATGAGTATCGCGCAAATGGAACTGTGTGTGGCATCGCGTTACCGAAGGGATTGCGTCAATGCGAGCAACTTCCGGAGCCGATTTTTACACCCGCGATCAAGGCAGAAACGGGCCACGATGAGAATGTCAGTTTCGACGGCGCGGCTGCACTTGTCGGTGGCGCAACGATGGAACGCCTACGCGCGCTGACACTTTCGATCTACACCACTGCCGCGCGGCACGCGCGAGATCGCGGTGTGATTCTCGCGGATACGAAATTCGAGTTTGGATTCGCGCTTGATACAGCGGGTCGCGCCACGGACGAGTTACTCCTCGTTGATGAAGTACTCACGCCCGATTCAAGTCGCTACTGGCCCGCGGATCTCTATGTCGCAGGACGCGATCAACCAAGCTTCGACAAGCAGTTCCTCCGCAATTGGTTGTTGGAACTTGTTGCCGCCAAATCGTGGAACAAGGAAGCGCCTGGACCTGAACTTCCTCCCGAAGTCGTGCAGCAAACGGTCGGTCGATACCTCGAAGCGCTCGATCGACTCGGTCTTGAGGACGTGCGTCGCAAGGCATTTCGTGAACGACTTGCTGGTGCGACACATGAAGAACACGTGCACACAGCGACGGTTCCCTCAAGTGGCGCGACGATTATCGATGGACGACTTCTTTCGCTCGCGCTTCGTGCGTCGATCAAGGCGCGCATCGCTGCGAGCACTCGAAGCGTTCGACTTGATGCGGTGATGGTCGGTGATGATCCCTCAAGCGCTGTGTACGCGGAGAACCAAGCGAAGACCTGCCGCGAAGTGGGTATCGACTACCGACTGCATCGCATCGGGCTCGGCGCAGGATTTGATGAAATCGCCGGTCGCATCTTGCTCCTCAACGGTGACGCGAATGTGCGCGCCATCATGCTTCACCTTCCGCTTCCTGAAGGTGTCGACACGGAACGCATTCAATCACTCATCGCCCAAGACAAAGATGTCGAAGGTGTGAACCCTGCGAACATCGGCAACGTTGTGTACGGTCGACGCAGCCTTGTTCCGTGCACCGCACTCGCTGCACTCGAGATGATTGAGTCAACGGGAATTCTGCTGCGCGGCGCGCGCTGCGTCATCGTGGGCGCGTCGAACATTGTGGGCAAACCCATCGCGGTGTTGCTCATGCGTGCGGAAGCGACTGTGCTCTCGACCAACAAGTACACGACGAATCTCACAGACCTCACGCGCAGCGCAGACGTCATCGTCGCAGCAGCTGGCGTCCCCGGACTCATCACCAAAGATATGGTGAAGCGCGGTGCTGTGGTGATTGATGTTGGAATCAACCGCGTGACGGATGACGCGGGCAAGACCACGACCGTTGGTGATGTCGACTTCCAAAGCGTCCGCGAAATTGCGGGCTTTCTTTCTCCTGTTCCTGGTGGCGTTGGTCCCATGACCGTCGCCATGCTCTTGCGCAACGTGGTCGATGCCACGCTGCGGTGAATCTCTTTTTTCGATGCACACATTGAAGGATTTCATTATGCGCCCTCAGTCCCTGCTCCTCTCGTTCGCCACATTGGCACTCGTCACGCAATTCACCTTTGCACAAGATGCCGCGAAGACGATTCCCGCGGTCAAAATCGTGCCCGCAGCGGGAGTCGACGCACCACCTCGCGCCGTCGCGGTCACGACGTTGAAGCTCGGCGACGCCGCGCCTGCGTTCCAAGTGGATTCATGGGTGAAGGGCGACTCGTTCACTTCACTCGAGAAGGGCAACGTGTACGTGATGGAGTTCTGGGCAACGTGGTGTGGCCCGTGCATCACCGCGATGCCGCACTTGAGCGCGTTACAGAAACAATACCCAGACGTCCGTTTCGTTGGTGTCGCGGCAAGTGAGAGCGGCAAGGATCAAGTCGCAAACCTTGCGAAGGTCACTGCATTCGTTGAGCAGAAGGGCGATGGCATGGGCTATCGCGTCGTCTTCGCGGGCGATCAAGCAAAGATGAACGCACCCTGGATGAGGGCCGCTGGCCAGAGCGGCATTCCGTGCAGCTTCATCGTTGATGCGAAGGGGCGCGTCGCGTGGATTGGTCATCCGATGTCGATGGACAAACCTCTCGAAGAGATTATCGCAGGCACTTGGGACATCGCGGCCGCTCTGAAAGTGCAAGAGGCTGCACTCGCCGCGCGCGCGTTCACGATCAAATTGCGCTCGGCGCAAATGGAAGCGAAAACGAGTGGCGATTGGACCACTGTGCTCGGCATGCTTGATGAAATGATCGCATCCGATCCAACTTCCGCCTCCGCACGCATCGCTGCGATGAAGATCCTCGCTGGTCCTGGAAAGAATCCAGAAAAGGCTTGGAAACTCGGGCGCGAAGCACTGGTGCTCGCAAAGGATGAGCCGCAACTACTCAATCAAATCGCGTGGATGATCTGCGCAAGCGATACATTTGAGACCCGCGATATGCAACTCGCACTCGCCGCAGCGGAGTTGATGGTCGCAGGCTCGAAAGGTGAACCAAACCCCGCGTACCTCGATACCTGCGCACGTTGCCTGTGGATGAGTGGCAAGAAAGATGCGGCGATCGCGATGCAACGCGAAGCTGCGAAACTTTCGAAAGACACGCCGATGGGCGAAGGTATCAACGAAGTTCTCGCGCAGTACGAGAGCGGCGAAACTCCCAAAGCTGAAGTGGTTCCCTAATATCTCTCTCCACGACCGAGTTCTTGTATGACGCAAACTGCGATTGTTGTTGGCGGTGGCATTGTTGGTGTCTCGACCGCGTGGTACCTCGCCAAGCGTGGCTACCGCGTGACGGTTCTTGAACGCGATGCGCTCGGCGCAATTTCTGAGAGCGCAAGCGGCGGCAACGCTGGCTTGCTTTCCATCGGACACTTTCCGCTCACGCGACCAGGCGCGTCGATGCGCGGATTGCGATGGATGTTTTCACGAACAGCACCGCTCTACGTGCGGCCGAGGCTTGATGCAGAACTCGTGTCGTGGATGTGGAACTTCCATCTCCACTGCACGACGCGACACTTGGAGAAGTCGATGGCGGTGCTCGGCGACATGGGCTTCAAGTCACTTGCTGCGCTCGAAGTGATCATGGAAGAAGCCAACATCGCGTGCGATTACAAGCGCGATGGATGGCTCGATGTTGTGTTGAAGCCTGAAAATCTCGCGGCCGCCGAAGCAGAAGCGCGCAGCCTCGAACAGTATGGATACAAGTGGGAACGGATCGAGAAGGAGCAACTGCTCAAGCAAGATCCATGCTTCAGGCCGCAGGTTGCGGGCGCGATCCACATGAAGGACAGCGCGCACTGCGCTCCGCATCTCTTGATCGCGGGGCTCGTGCGCGCGCTGCCGAATCTCGGTGTCGTCGTGCGAGGCAACGCGGAAGTTCGCATGCTCAAGATCGGACGAAGTGGCCGCGTCATGGGCGTGCATCTCACCAGCGGTGAGGAATTGCACGCGGATATTGTTGTGCTCACCGCAGGCATCTGGAGCGACGCATTGGCAAAGATCGCAGGCGTTCGCATTCCGATGCAAGCCGCGCGCGGCTATCACCTTCAATTCGAGTACCCAACCCAAGACGCGCCCGCAATTCCTTCCACAGGCATGGTGTTGCACGAATCATTCGTCGCAGTCACACCAATGAAGACAGCGACAGGAAATGAGTTGCGCCTCGCAGGAACACTCGAGATCGGACCCGTCGGCGCAGCGTGGATGCGTGAGCGCGTCGCGATGCTCCTAAAAGGTGGCAACGCCTACATAGAAGGACTCGATCGACTCAAGCCGCTGAAAGAATGGGCGGGCTATCGACCATGTACCAGCGACGGATTGCCCGCAGTGGGTGGCGTCAAGAAACGACCAGGACTCTTCGTCGCAACAGGCCACGCAATGATGGGAATGACCCTCGGCACCATCACCGGAAAAGCGCTCGCAGAAATCATTGACGGCAAACAGCCATGCATCGATTGCACGATGCTCAACCCCGATCGGTTCTGAGGCTCCTCAAACATGCTGCGCCGAGCACGCCACTTGAGTCGCCGAGTTCCGCGCGAACGATGCGCGTGTTGAACGAGTCACTGAAGATGAGTTGCGCGACGCGTGCAGGGAGCGCGTCGATGCTTGCGCCGAGATTGGAGACGCCACCACCAAGCACGATCGCTTCGGGATCGAGGAAGTTGCACACGCTTGCGAGGCTTTGTGACAATCCTTCGACGAAGAACTCCAATACTTCGCGTGCATGTTCGTCGCCATTTGCAGCGGCAATTTCAATATCCGAGAGTGCGACCGTGCGACCACTGCGCTGTGCGTATCGAGCTTCAAGAGCTGGACCGGAAAGAAACTGCTCGCGGCACCCAACATGGCCGCAGTAGCAGCGTGTTGCGCGCAATATTGATTGCTCGACGGTGGGCATCGTCGAATGCCCCCACTCTCCCCCGATTCCGTTGGCGCCGTCCCACACACGCCCGTGCAGCACCACGCCGCCGCCGACGCCCGTGCCGAGAATGACACCAAAGACAACGCGCGCGCCTCGTGCTGCGCCGAAGATTGTTTCTGAGAGCGCGAGGCAGTTCGCGTCGTTGGAGATGCAGATCTCGCGATCGAGTTCGCGCGTGAGGTCTTCACGAAAGCTACGTCCGTTGATGCAGGTTGAGTTCGAGTTGCGATGCAGTCCTGTCGAAGGTGACACGCTGCCGGGCGCGCCGATACCGATCGATCCACGCACGCCCGTTTCGCGCTCCAACTTTCGCACAAGTTCGCCCACCGCGCGAACCGTTCCTTCGTAGTCACCCTTCGGCGTGGCGACTCGCTCGCGCCACATGAACGACACTGCCTCGCGTCCTTCGACTGCGGCGCGTGTGACAAGCGCAGCTTCGATTTTCGTTCCACCGATGTCCACGCCAATGCAGTGCGAAGTCGTCACGCGTCAAGCCTCGCTTGCGCGTAGGCCGTCAGCAGCGTGAAGATCAACGCCGCACCGAGTCGCGCGGTTCGACCATCGATGTCGTGTTCTGGGCACAACTCTGCGACTTCAATGCCCGCGATGTTGTATCCATCGACGAACAAGTTCCGCAAGGATTCAAGCAACACACCATCGGGGACCAATCCCATCGCAGTCGGCGCGCTCACACCCGGCGCATACGCAGCAGCGAAAACATCGAGATCAATAGAGAGCGCCAGCGCATCGCTCTCACGGATCGCAGAGAGCAATTGAACGTCGTCAACATCCATCGGCGCACGCAGAATCTCCGCGCCAACTTCTTCCGCGCGATGGACAAGCAATTGCGTGTTGGCGCAATCTTGCCAACCGACAATCGCGTAACGAAACGGCATATCGTGTTTCGTGCACCACTCGGCGGCTTGCGTGTAAGGCGTTCCCGAGTTTGGTCCATCAACTGGGATCGGTCGAAGGTCTGCATGCGCGTCGAAGTTGAGACACCCCGGCGCCTTGCCGGTTGCTTGCGCGATGCCGAGGAAGTGTCCGTACGCCTGATCGTGTCCGCCGCCAAGAATCACTGGGATTCCGCCAGCGCGAACGATGCGCTCCACCGCCCACGCGAGTGCTTCTTGCGTTGCGAGGACTGACGACGCTTCGACAACGTCGCCGCAATCAACAAGATCAAGCGCAGCAACCGCAGGAAGATTCGACATGCTCTCACGCAATGCACTCGCGCCTTCAGCAGCACCCGTGCGACCACGATTCATTCGCACACCGAGGTCGCTCGCGTATCCGATGAAGCAAGCGGTAGGTCGCGCAAATTGTGCGAACGAAGTCGTGAGATCGAGAAACGAAACTCGCTGATGCCAGCGCGCAACATCCGCACCATCACCATCATCCCGTCCAGCCCATCGCGCTCGATGTGTCGCGTCAGAGGCGCAGTATCCGTAGGGCGGTTGACTCCGCGTGCTTGCCATTGCTGAAGAATACGGCTTTTTTCGACACTGACACAATGACGATCGCGGGGCACCCCTGCTACGATCTCCGCCCCATGAAGGAACCGGATCTGAACACTCCTGACGCAAAGAAGGCGATGGACAATGTCCGTTCCCTCCTGAGTTTCATCGGCGAAGATCCCAACCGCGAGGGGTTGATCGACACGCCTGGGCGTGTGGTCAAAGCGATGCACGAACACTTCTGGGGATATGCCGCCGATCCCTACGAGCCACTGCAGCGAACCTTCACGGAAATCGAAGGCTATGACGAACTCGTCCTCCTCAAGGACATCGAGATTCACAGCCACTGCGAGCATCACATGGTGCCGTTCGTGGGCAAAGCGCATGTCGCATACATCCCAAACGGCCGCGTGGTGGGGTTGTCGAAACTTGTGCGCGTCGTCGACATCTTCAGTAAGCGCCTGCAAGTCCAAGAAAAATTGACCGCGCAAATCGCGAATGCCATCAACGAAACACTCCGCCCCCACGGCGTCGCAGTGATCATCCACGCGCGCCATTTCTGCATGTGCTACCGAGGCGTCCGACAATCAGGCGCCACAACAGTCACCTCCAAACTCCACGGTTCCTTCCTCACAAACCCCGCCGCCCGCATGGAACTTTTTACGCTCATCGGGCAGCCTGTTTGAGCGAAGCGCGACAGCACTGCGGATCTTCAAATCTAGTTTGGCTACCAAAAACCACAGGCGGTCTCGCGACCGCCTGTGGCTCGTCCCTAGACTGGACCCGTTTTACGGACACAATGTGAGGAGTCACTGTGTCCCGGACCCAAGTCGAAAGTCGTCTCCAGCAATCAAGGTTCCCGGAAAGGACCTCGATGCGGTGGCGGACTCCCTCACGCGGTTGCGTGACGAATAGATGATCGGTCGGAAGTTTAGGTCGCGCTATGCGGCAGATTCCCCAATGCCGTAACTCGCGTCTCGAAGTCGCAGTGCAGCGTTGAGCGCGAGCACTTCAATCATGTAGTAAGGAGCTGAGGGCACGGTTGCACGCGGTACATGGAAGGATCGTTGACTTCCACTTCTCACAGGAACCATCGTTCATCTGCGCGCATGCCCACGGGCAGTGGCGCAGAGGAGGATCGCTCCACCATGCTCGCAATCGGAAATGCGCAGAAATCTAGGGCAAATGCGGCCGCGGGACGGTGGTTGCCACTTCGGCCGAGCCCACCGAACGGCAACTTGCTCGACGCGCCCGCGGTGCCTGTGTTGCGATTGATGCAGCCTGCGTGCAATCGTTGCAGCGACTCGCTCCAGAGTGCATCGCTCTTTGTGAAGACACTCGCAGCAAGACCGAAGTCACTCGCATTCGCTTGCGTGAGCGCGTCTTCGAACGAGTCCGCGGTTGCGATGCGCACTAGCGGCGCGAAGGTCTCGCGATCTTCTTCGCGCGTGAATCGATCCACTTCAAGGACACCAGTGGTCACGAAATTTCCTGCGCACTCAAGCCGTGTCGCCTCGACGAGCACTCGCGCGCCGCTCCGAACAAGTCGTTCTTGTTCGCGCAGCATCGACTGCACTGCATCTTCGGACACCAACGGTCCCATGAACACAGGGTCACTCGTGAATGCAGGTCCGACCAGCACGCTTGAAGCAACCTGGCAGAATGCCTTGATGAATCGAGTGGCGATGCGCGCATCCACAATAATGCGACGCGTGCAGGTGCAGCGTTGACCGGTGGTTGCAAACGCTGCGCGCGCGCACTCGATGACGGCTTGTTGCAGATCACAATCGCCCCAGACGATGGCTGCATTCGAACCGCCCATTTCGAGCGCGACGATGCGACCTGGTCGATCGAGATTCGCCTCAAGAATCGCGCGACCCACGGGAAACGAACCAGTGAAGAGGATTCCGTCGATGCGTTCGTGCGCAACAAGTGCGCGAGCAATCGGAACGCCGCCCTGCACGACATTGAAGAGACCGCTTGGCAATCCTGCTTCAACAAAGCACTCCGCGAGAATTTCTGCTGCGCTCGGCGCCTTCTCGCTGGGCTTGAAAACCACTGCATTTCCCGCAAGAAGCGCAGGAACGAACTGCCCATTCGGAAGATGCGCTGGAAAGTTGAACGGACCGAGCACCGCCATCACACCATGCGCACGGAACGAACAAATGCCAACGCGCGTTGCATTGACGGCAACTTCGTAACTGCGCACCCGAGAGAGTGAGTGGTCTTCGAGCGTGATCGCGACTTTCTCCGCGACGAGTTTCGCTTCGAGCAGTGCTTCGCTTCGCAACTTTCCCATCTCCTGCGCGATGCAGTCCGCAATCGAGTCCACGCGCTTCGTCACCGCATCCGCGTAGCGTCGCAGGACTGCGGCTCGATCCTCAAATGTGCGTCGCGCCCAGGCAGGTTGCCCTGCGCAGGCTGCGCGCACCGCGTCATCGATGTGTGCGAGAACAGGCGTTGCCTGCCATACGCATGTCTCACCGTCAGAGGGATCGCGCACCACAAGCGCGTCGCCATGCAGAGAGCGAAACTCTCCTGCGATAAAGTCGCGGCCAATGCGCGGCGCACTCACGACGATGCCTTCCTCGATTTCCTGCGAGACGAATCTGGTGAAGCTGCCAACGGCGTCACACCAACCACTGCGCCTTGCTTGAGGTGCAGCAGTTCCACAACTGCTTCGGGCAACCACACGCCTTCTGGAGTCATCTCAAACGCGCTACGCGTTGCGCGGAATCCTGATGGTCCTGGGTTGGATACGAATCCTTCATGCGCATTCGCTGCGAAGGTTTTCGTGCCGAGCAATACTCGTCGTTCGGTGGATTTCACCAGCGGAATCTCGTCGCGTTCCGCTTCGAGGCATGGACCGCCGTCGAATGGATCAACATGCCCATCGAAGCGAAACCCCTGCTTTTCAAGCAATCGCTTCGCAGGCTCCGTCTCTTCTCCAACGCGTCCGATGAGCGCACGCGCCTCGGGTGGAAGCATCGAAACGTAAATTTCACCCTTCGGAAACAGCGACAGCATGAACTCTTTTGAACGCGAACTAAACAAGTCTGCTTCGCGGTAACTCAAATTGATGAAGCGACGACCGAAGTACTCCCACAGCGGAGTCAATGCGTCTGGCGTAAGCGGTCCCATCATCTCCGCAAGCATGCGCGTTGAAAAAAGTTCGGGATGCAGTCCGATGAAGTGGAAACGCACAAGCGAGAGCAACGCGCCTAATCGATCAGCGCGACCACGGAACCCTGGCGCCAAGATGAGACCGCCAACTTCGCTCGGACCAGATTCGTCTGTGCACATCTCGACAGTCGTGTGCACTTGTCCACCTCGAAGATCCTCGCTGTAATGCTCGCGTCGGCGCACTTGGAGATAAATGTGCGGATGACCTTTCCACGACACGCTTGAAAGCACGCTGCCTGTGCCGATCACTTCGCCCGTATCTTGATCCTCGAGCACAAACATGAATTCACGCTCGTGCGCGTCATCGGCTTGCAACATGAAACTGCGACGACTGCGTGCGATCTTCGCGGACAACAGGTCGCGATCCGCAGGCAGATTGATGAAATGCACCATCTTCGCGAACTTGAGTAGTGTCGCGAGGTCGTCTTGCACAGCTGGTCGAATGACAAACATGATCGGTGGCCTTGAACGGAGTTAGGTCATGCGTGCGAACGAGCGTTCCATGATTTCGAACACACTCTTGAACTGTTCCGGCTTCATGACGCCAATGGGTGGAAGCAAGCGAAGGTGGTACGGTCCGTGCCCGCAACTGAATGCGATCACGCCGTCCTCGAAAAGATTGCTGAGGAGTTTGTTGATCTTCTCCTTGTTCCCACCAAATGGCGTGAGTCGCATCATCCCGCCCTTGCCCGCGGTGAACCGCCGACTCTCGCCACCGCTCGACAACGCAATTGCGGGGAACCACTGCGGATGTGCACGCACAAAGGATTCTGCGTGCTGTCGATAGGCATCGAAGAGTCGCGCGTTTGATCCAGTGGGGCCGTAGAAACCGCCGCTCTTGAGTCGCTTCAGAATGGCAAGCCCTGCAGCAAATGCGCTCGTTGATGCGCTGAAAGTGCCCGAGAGAAGTCCTGCCCTCGGATTGAATTCTGCGGTGTACAGACACGCACACGCTTGCGTAATTTTCCCGACGGTGACAACATCGATGTACTCACCGAGATCGAACTGCTCGAAACAGAACATGCTTTCCGTTCGGCCGAATGTCTGAACTTCGTCGTCCCAGATGGGAATTCCCGCTTTGCGCGCACGCTCAAACAACGCGACGAAGAAATCGCGCGGTGCGGAGTTGAAGCCGCCCTCACCCTGAATGAGTTCCGCAATAAGCGCGCAGTGTTGACCGGGATAGCGCGCGATGTACTGATCGAGTTGCCAGAGCGCGCGGTCCATCGATTGCTCGCCGAACTCCTCTTCGTAGAACGGGAGATAGTCGACAAGCACGTTGAGCGTGATACCTTGGCGATACGCACTCGTGTCGCCAATCTGCGACATCGTCGTCGAGCGACCCATGAAGCAATCCGCGAACGCGATGATGCGCGGTGCACCATTCGTCTTCTGCTGGCAGAGTTTCAGCGCAGCTTCATTCGCCATGCAGCCAGAGTTTGTGACGAAGCAATGTCGAATCCGCGAGTGCGCGGCAGCTTCGTCACGCAGGATCTCCGCGAATTCAATCGACTCTTCGTTGTACTGAAGATTGCCTTGCATCACGAGATCCGAGAGCGACGCGCGAAGCATCGCTTCAACGAGCATCGGATCGGAGTGACCGAACATGTGCACGCCGATACCGTTGATGAGATCCCACTTCACACTGCCGTCAGCAAGTTCGACGAGCGGACCATTGCCGACGCCTGAGCCTAAGTATGGGTAGAGGCCGCTGCGACCGCGTACATCAGCGGCGCGTTGAAGCCAAGAGTGCAAGTTCTCGCGCGTCGCTCCGTTTGCAGGGCGAGCGCCAGTCAGTTGTTGCTGACTGCACGCAAGCTCAGCGAGGATCGATTTGATCGCGGCTTCGACTGCGGGATTCGCGCGAAAGGTTGCACCGAGTGTCTGAGTGGCGTTGAGCGTAGTTGGCATAAATGAGCTTCCGAGCCCGTCACGGTAGACCGCGTGAGGAAACCATTCTTCGTCCGTTCCACGATGGCACCTGCAGGACACAGACGCGCGCGACAAGTTGTGGTTATCAGCCTAAGCCTGCAGCCCCATTTTGGCTTCGAAGGAGCGCAAGCGCGAGCATTGCCGCCCTCGGCGCCATCGAATCAAGCTCGATGAACTCATCGGTGCGGTGAAGGTTCCCCCCTCGCGGCCCCATCGTGTCGAGCGTGGTGAGCCCTTCGGCCTGCATGAGGTTGCCATCGCTGACGCCTCCGGACTTTCCAGTGCCGATCGTCTCACCGACAAGTGCACCAATCTCGATCACGCGCTGCGCGAGTGCTTGCGTCGCCGCGGTGGACGGCTTCGCTGGACGATTCAATTCGTATTCGAGACGCGTGTGCGGAAGCCGCGCGTCGGGCGCAGACTCAAGTGCACGAAGCCCCGCAAGCACACGAGCTTCGTGCGCGGCATCTTTGAATCGAGCATTGCCCCACGCGCGCGCACGCGGCGCCACGATGTTCGTCGCGCTCGCGCCTTCGAGTGGACCGATGTTGACCACTGTCCCCGCACGAAGATCAACTAAGTTCGATGCATCAAGGATGCGCGCGGCAAGTGCGTTGACTGCGCTCACACCTTTTTCGAAGTCACGACCAGCGTGTGCTGCTTTGCCGATGCACTCAAGACGAAATGTCGCGCTACCCAATCGCTCGACAACGATGGAACCATCGGGAAGCGCCGGCTCCATCGCGAATCCGAGTCCACCGCGCGCTGCATGCTCGCGAGCCACTGCGCGAATCGCGCGACCGCTGTGAAAACTGCCCGTTTCTTCATCACTGTTGAGCAGCACTGTCCATCCAATGTGGACATCACATTCCGCAAGGACTTCAAGTGCGTGCAGCATCGTGACGAGTCCGCCCTTCATATCAATCGCGCCAGGGCCTTCGGCGCGTGTGAGTGATGTTCGCGTCAGTGATTGAAACGCGCCCGCGGGGTCATGCACCGTGTCGAGGTGCCCAGTGAGAAGGACGCGAGGGCCGCTCGTGTGTGCGGAAACAGCACGTAAACAAGGCGGCGAAGCGAGATTCGCACTCTGTCCCGGCTGGACGATCCATGCCGGAGTCGGATCGCCGTCGAGAAAATCAATCGCTGCACCGAGACGCGCAAGGCGATCCTCCATCATCGATCGAAACTTCGCGAGACCATTCTCGTGACCAGTGCCCGTGGGTATTGCGACGAATCGATCGAGATCAGATTCCATCGCAGACTGCCGCGCTGTAAGGCGCTCGATGATCTTCGATTCAAGTTGCGAAATTTCAGATGCGCTCACGACGACGATTCCTTTCAAGGTGAGCGAGGTCAACCTCTCCCTCGAAGACTTCGGTTGCACTCCCTGTCATGTACACGGAACCATCATCGTCTGGCCACGACAGGAGAAGCGAACCGCCTGGCAGTTGCGCGGTGATCGATCGCGCGCGTCCGTTGAGCACGCCCGCGACGCACACAGCAGTCGCTCCCGTTCCACAGGCAAGTGTGATACCGCTTCCGCGCTCCCATGTACGCATGACACAGGTGTTGCTCGAGGTCCATTCCACGAAGTGGACATTGATGCGATCAGGAAACCACGCGCATCGCTCGATGCTCGGTCCGACAGCGGCAAGATTAATCTTGGATACCTGTGCGCAGTCGAAGATGACGTGCGGATTTCCCATAGAAACAAGCGTCATTCGTGGTTCCACGCGTGCGTGCTCGAACCAGTTCGGTGTGCCAAAGCGCGCGAGGTCTATCGAATGCGCTACACAGTGAGCGGCCGCGCTGAGTCCCTCAATGCATGCAGGAATCTTCGCGCACTCAAGCATTGGCGCACCCATGTCCACCGTTGCGTCGCAGACCTTTCCATCATCACCGCACGTCCAGACGATCGAGAGCACTCCACGCTTGGTTTCCACACGCAGCGGATTCGCGGTCGCAAGTCCGCGATCAATCGCGAACTTCGTCACGCAGCGGATGCCGTTCCCACACATGCCGCCTTCGCTTCCATCAGCGTTGAACATGCGCATGCGAATAGTCGCACCGAGTGCGCGCGCTTCGATCGTCGGTGGCGCGATAAGGATCAAGCCATCGCCACCGATTCCGAACTGACGGTCAGCAACGAGTTGCGCGACCAACGCGGGATCCGACACCGTGTGCTCAAACGCGTCGACATAGACGTAGTCATTGCCGATGCCATGCATCTTCACAAAGGGAAGTTGGTGAGAGCGAGTCATACTTGGACGAAGAGTACTCAAGGTGCGAGCAGTCCGGCGAGGGCAACCACAAGAGATGCTAGTTTGATCGCTCGAACGGTGCGATCGATCGGAAAACGTGAGAGTCCGACGCCTTCCATTGCCTCGAGCGCTCGACTCGCGAAGCAATAGAACCGTGACGCCAGCTGTGTCGCGAAGGCGACGCTCCAGTCGAGCGACATACGCCCAAAAGAGCCTGTACAACCGAGGAAATCGCCTGCGGCGTCGCAGCAACAGCGCCCGTGCGACCGGACAGAAGTTGCACCGCGAACGCATCGGCTTGCCGTTCAAATCGTCGACTCGCCCAACCGAAGATCCAGAGCCCAACCGCGAATGCTCCGCCAGCAGAAAGGAGAATGCGCGTGGCGTCAAACGCGCTCTCCGCCTGCACTGCACCAAAGAGTGGCCAAAGCGGTTCCATGATGAGTCCGCCGAAGGTAAACGCAGCGATGATCACGACGATGAACCACAAGAGATGTCGTCGCCGAACATGACCGAGTTCGTGTGCCATCACTGCATCGAGCTCATCATCACGCAAGCGCTCGATCAATCGATCGGTAAGGATGACCGCGCGTGTGCCAGGGATCACACCAAGCACCATCGCGTTCGCGACGAGTCCTCCAGTTGGCCACACATAGATCGCGCGAATCGGCGCGCCTGCATCACTCGCGAGTTGATCGAGCCGTGCTCGCAGCGCGCCCGGCTCAAGCACGCGCAATCCGAGCGCGCCACGCACGAGCAGCGGCGCCGCCATGAAGAGCAAGACCGCGGAAGAAAGCGTCGCGATGTCCATGCTGCTGCGACCGCTGCCTGGTTCGATTCGCTCCATCACTTCCGCAACGAGCGCACCAATGCACATGGGAATGCCGATGGGCGCGAGCGTGAGGACAACCGACAATCGCAATCGCGCCGCGACATAGGCGCTTCGTGTGAGAAATGGCTGCAATGCAAGCCCTTCGTCGAGTTGACGAACGATCGTCGCCTCATACATTCGACGCTCGAGCGGATACCAAGTTGCCAAGACCCCGATGGCTACGCATAGTGGAATTCCAACGGCAATAACAGGCAAAATCCAACGCAGCGATGGATGCTCCGGAAGTACCAACGCGAGCGGCGTTCCATACAACACGAATGCGGTTGCGCCGAGTCCAATCCAAGGCGCTGCGTCGCGCCATCGCACAGCGTGTTGAAAGGCGCTCGCCCTTCCATGATCAAGCGCACGGATCGTCTTCCGCACGAGCATCGCCATACACAGCGCCGTGCAGAGTGGCGTGGCGCATGCAACGAAAACAGCGACGCTCGTTGACGCAATGTGCAGTGACGCAACGCTCGCTCGCACAACGTCATCGCTCGCGAGCGCTGCAAGTCCGATCGCGATGATCAAGACCAGTTGCATGGCTTAGCCTTCCGGTCGCGTGATTGCACCGAGATCGATGACCAGTGGTCCATGCCGATAGAAGTCGACGCCGAGTTCGTCAGGACTCAGGAACGCGAAGACGAGACAGTTCGCGCGCGATGCGAGTGCGAACTGAAAATCACCCATGTGCGGACCAGCGTACTTGTCGTTGTTGTAGGACTGTGCGTGGAAGTGCACATGGAAGAGTCCTTCGTAGAGCGCGTCGAAGAGCGCCTGCGAACTTTCGAATCGCGTGTCGCCAGACTTCACGCGCGGCGCAAACTCCATGAGTTCACCATGCTTGTGCTTGCCGAGCGCAAGTACGCCACCAAACTCCGTGCTCCGCTCTTCACGATCACGATCTGCAAGTTCGAAGACCGCGCGAAGCAGTTTCTCTTCGTCGAGTACTTCAAGCGCGATGAGCATGGCTGCGAGGTCGCCCCAGACGAGCGAATCCCTTGATTGATAGAGGTTTTCGGTGAAACCGCCGCCGAAGCCGCTGAAGTCTGGGCTCACTTTCTTACGACTCTTGATGCGCGATTCAATCTCCGCATACATCTCTGGTTCGTTGCGCGCGAGCAAGTCGGGGCGAAGTTCCGCACACGCAACGGCGATCGCAACACTGCGAAGTTCAAGCGCGCCGCGCCGACCCTCCGGCAATCGCGCGAGCGCAATCTTTGCAGCCGCGAAGAATTCGGCGCGCGATGGTTCGCACAACTTGCGCGCCCAGAGGATCTCTTCACGATTGCGCGGCACGATGCCGAGGTCGCGTGTGATCGTCGCGAGATCAGTGAGCAGCGCGTCACCCTTCGTCTGTTCTGGATCGGCTAACGCCGCGATCAACACATCTTCTTCACCGATCCGGACGAGCAACTCAAAGCACCGAATGCGGAGATTCGCTTCGGTCGCAGGATTCGCGCTCCGCAACGTCTTCATTAAGAACAGCGCCACCTCCGACTCTCCCACGAGTGCCGCGAGTGCGAGTCTCTCGGGACGTTTCGTGTCGTCAGTCCACGCAGGAATCGCATTAGCCCAGCCACGCACGAGTGCGATCTCGGTGCCTTCAAGTTTCGTGGCGGCGATCTTGTTGCACAATGTCTCGCGCCAGTAGAGATCACCCATGCGCGGAAGTCCATTCACGATTGCCTCAGCGAGCGCTTTGCGATCATGCGCTGCGAGAATGTCGAACGCGCGTGATCGCACGTCGTAGGAGATTCCTTCCGCGACAACAAGACGGCGGAGCGCCGCGGTCGATGCTTCATCGAGGCCACGCATCTCGACGGCGGTCAGCGCTGCGTCGTACTCATCGATGCGTCGGCCAGGCTGATTCAACAGTGCGGCGGGATCATCAATCGACTCCGGCGATGCTTTGCAGGACGCGAGTGCGAGCGGCAAGCACGCGATCAGCAAACCGAGGCCAACGCGAAGTGCGATCGTTCGGTGGCGGCAAGACACGGGGATTGCATCGATGCGGGTTTCCATAGAAGTTTGAAGGATAAAGTCGAACGCTACTGCGCGGAGCAATCGAGACGAAATACAACAATTCGAAATCGACTCTATGATCATGGGTACTTGAGGTGTCCAGCCCTCGAGCTCGACCGATGACTCACCAACCGGATCCAACTCCCGCCGATACGACGAACCTCGCATCACTCCGAGCGAGTGTGGAGCGGGTGATCGAGAAGATCCGTCCAGGCATTCAACTTGACGGTGGCGATGTCGAATTGGTTGAAGTCACCCTCGCAGGAGCAGTTCGCATTCGGTTCCTTGGCGAGTGCATTGGCTGCCCATCGGCGCCGATGACCTTGCGGCATGGCATTGAACGCACGCTTCGACTTGAGGTGCCGTTGGTCACGTCCGTCGAAGCGGTTTCGTAGTCAAACCCTTACTTAAAAGACACTTACGGGACTTCATGAACGGCGGAATTATCGCGCCGATTGGCAAAAATCAGCAGGAACTTGGAAACAATTATTTCCTACGGTACGACCTTCGTGTACTCTTCAAACGAAGTCGCAACGACGCGCACACCCCGACAATGATGTTGGGTTGGGCAGGAGGTCCCGAAATGCTAGTCATCACCAGACGCGAAGGCGAAGAAGTCGTGATCGGAAACCCCGCGTCGCCATTAGGCGTCGTACGAATCACCAGCATCAAGGGAGATCGCGTGCGCATCGCGTTTGAGTTCCCACGAGAGATCGCGGTGCACCGCCGTGAAGTTGCTGACGAGATCATTGCCAACGAAGCCACTGGCACGCAGATCCTCGGACAGATCCGACCTGCCGCTGAGGCTTAAGAAGCCGCGCGCTCCACACAACCGAATAGAAAACACAGCGCGTCCCACCTTGCAGTGGGACGCGCTGTGTTATTACGGAAGTCGCACTCGCAGCCTTGCAAGTGTCTTCCGTTGCCAGGCCATCCTTGGCCTAGCGTTGGAGCGAATGTGGGTCCGCTCTGCGCACCCGTTGCAGAGCTAAGGCCATTGACACACGAATCCTGCCTCGGATTCGCTACGTTCAACTCATCCATGAGTTGAACGTTTGTGCCATCCACTAGTACTCAGAGTTCCAGTGGTCACGTTCGATTGCAGCGACATCCATGTCGCAACAACCGTGTATTCAGTCCAATCGTTTCGAAACTCTGTCGAGCTTCGTCACGCATGTTCCAGTCACGCGCCACTCACTTCGGTGGCTCAGTCGCAAGCGCCGCGCGTGCGCGTCGCCAAATCTCACCTTCAAGAGGCTGCAACTCTTGTTGCTTGCCTCGCCACTCCTCAGGCCGCACCACTTCGAGGTGATCGCGAACGCCGAGGACCAGCACCTGCGCAGTCAGTCCGTAGCGAGCAAGGAGTCGATCTGGAATCCGCACACGACCTGCGGAATCGAGAGGAATCCGAGCAGCCTGAGAGAAGAAAAGTCGCTCGAACTGCACGAGAGCTTCTTCACCGAGAAGGTTCTGACCTAGACGAGCACTCAGTTGAGCGAACGTCTTTTCAGGCCAGAGCCAGAGCGCCCCGTTGGCTCCTGGAGCCGCGACGAAAGCCTCGCCATGCAGTTCCTTGGACATTGAGTCCCGGATCTCTGCGGGGATCGCAAGGCGTTGTTTCTGATCGAGGTTGTGTTCGTACTCGCCGAGAAACAACATACTTGCCTCCTTCCCGTAATTGGGATGGCGCGATCACATTAACCCACTCTGCCCCACTTTGCAACACTTCAACGACAGTTTTCTCCACTTTTTCTTCAACGAGTTTCGCGTATTGAGTGGACTCCCGCCGCAAATGCTGCAGATTACTTGAGTTACAAGTTTCGCCTCCAGATTTGGGACAGGCACTCTTTCTGATTTGGGACAGGCACAAATCCAATTTGGGACAGGCACCAGTTTGGGACACACCAGTTTGGGACAGGCACTTTTCGGTTCGAACGCGCGAGCTCATCGATTCTCATGAACGCTGCAAAATCACTCCCATCTTCCGCCCTGCCCCCTCTGCCTTCCGAGGCGGATGCCGTTCAATTGCGGGATGCCGCGCTTGCTCGAATTCCACACGCGGACTTTTTACTCACCGCGCGGCTTGGCGAAGCGCGTGACGGATTGATCGTGCGTTGCGTGCAAATCTGCGGCACGAATCCAGCGATGGTGCTTATCGCGATGGAGAAGGGACACGCGCTGAGTCCGCTCATTCGCGACAGTCGAACGTTTGGGCTCGCGCTGCTCGGTGCGCAAGGGCGGCTTCTCGCGCGACTCTTTGGATCACAACGCGCACTCGGCGATGATCCATTTCTCGCGCTTCCAATGAAGGAAGGAGTGCTCGGCGCGCCCATCGTCACGCGCGCAGAAGCGTGGTACGACTGCGAAGTTGTGCGGCACTTCGATGTGGAATCAAACTACGAGATGTACGTTGGACTCGTCCGCAGTGCTGGCTGCGCCGAGCTTGACGCAACACACCCATCGGCACGCGTTGGAAGTGCACGCGCAGAAGTGCCGCTGCGAAAGTCGGAAACTGCGCGACTCCCGCACGTTGCGCGCCTTCCAAAAGTGGCGGCGAAGTCACGCCGAAGCGCGCGAGCCTAAACTCTGCGCGGTGACTTCCACGAAACTACATCTCCCTTCGCATCCGCACGCGACAACAACCGACGCGTCGAACCGACTTTCGCTTGATTACGCCGTAGAAGCGCAGCGTTTTCCAGCGCTCGGCTACGGCATCATCGACGCGCACGCGCACATCAACGGCGCTGCAGCATGTGAAGTCTGGCATCGTGCGGCGTTGCTCTACGGCATCGAGTGCACGTACTCCATGACGAAGCTTGAAGATGTGCCCGCATTCAAGCAGCGATTCGGCGATGCGATGGAGTTCATCGCGATCCCCGATTGGAACGCGAAAGATCGGCGTCTCGCGCAAGGCGATCCGTTTCTCACGCGCATCAGCGAGTTTCACGCGCTCGGCTCACGCATCGTGAAATTCTGGAATGCCCCGCGCGTGATGGACTTTGCGCGCGAACTCAACGAGCCCGGACTCTTCGCGCTCGATGGCGCACTCCGCACCAACGCGATGCAACACGCGTCGCAATTAGGTATGTCCTTCATGGTCCACGTTGCCGATCCCGACACGTGGTTTGCAACGAAGTACAGCGACGCGGCCAAGTACTCCACGAAGCGCGAGCACTACATTCCGCTCGAACGCGCGCTTGATCGATTCGACAACAAGTGGCTCGCGGCGCACCTTGGTGGTTGGCCGGAAGATCTCGAGTTTCTCGACGGACTTCTTGAACGACATCCGAATCTCTCGCTCGATACCAGCGCGACAAAGTGGATCGTCCGCGCGTTGAGCGGTCACTCGCGTGATGCGATCCTGCAGTTTCTCACCAAGCACACAGGTCGCATTCTCTTCGGCACAGATACGGTGAGCAGCGACGAGCACTTCTTCGACGGCACGAAATCAAGTGAGATGGCGATGAAAGCGACGAGTGCGACGGGCGCATTCGACCTCTACGCAAGTCGTTTCTGGGCACTTCGCATGATGTGGGAAGGCACTGGCTCCTGCCCATCTCCCATTGCAGATCCTGATCTTCATCTCGTCAACCCTGCGCAATGCACTGCCGATGACGCGCCGCAACTGCGTGGCTTAGATCTTCCCGCTGCACTCCTTCGAACGCTCTATCGCGACGCGGCAATCGCGTTCTTCAATCGCGCGTCGTAGCACGCGCGCTGCGTGCGGTCGATCGTTTCCAAATCGCATCGCGCACGCACGCCAGCATTCCGGAACCGCAATCGACTCGTGCACCAATGTCTGCACGCCCTGCGCCATCGTCCACAATGCGGGAAGCGCGTTGCCAGCCGCGGATGTGCCATCTTCGTCAAGCATCGCCGCATCAAGTATCGCCGAGCAACGCCAAGGCTCTTCGATGATCGAACTCTCCACAAGCACCGCGCCGTCGTCGAGCCGTTCGAAAAACTCGCGTGCATGCGCAAGCCGATCGGTGTCCGGATGCACGAGCAACCGCGCAGGTATCCCGAGCGTTCGCACGAAATGCACAATCGACACCGCATGAAATGCATCTATGCGCGACGGAGTGGTGCAGAGAAGCCCAATGAGCAACTCATGCGCGCGCACGCCGATCTCGCGACGAAATTGTTCTCGCTCGGCGGCACTCGCGAGCGTCGCATGCATCGGCGCAACATCAAGAATGTCCACGAGCGCAGCGCCCGGCGCGAGCGCAAGTGCGCTGCGATCCCACGCAAGCACTTGCGAACCGCGAATCCGCCTACCAACGCTATACCGAAGATACACACGCGGCATGCGCACCCCTGCCACACGATCGATTGTCGCTTCGCAACCCTGCGCACGAAGGTATTCCGCGTCACGCTCAAGCCCGACAAGGATGCATTGATCGTCAGCCACTGCCACGCGTGCAACGCGCTCAAGTCCAACGCGCCCGATCGACGCCGCAACAACGACATGTGTAGTGAAGTGCGCGCTCACAGTGGTCAACCTCACGTATTCACTTTCACACACTCAACTCCGAAAATTCAACGATCCGAGTTGACCTTCTCACCAAGGTTGAGCCGCTCATGTTGGTAGAAGAGTTTCGCGACATCGTCAGCGATCTCTGTCGACAACGCTTCCTCAAGTTTTCGGCGTCCGGTCGTCGTCGTGAGTTCTTCACGGTTTACATCGCGCAACAACGAGATTGTGAGATCTCGACCCTCGGGGAATGAGTCGCCTGGCGGATACACGCGTTGCCTTGAGGTGATGTCAATCACCTTCACATGGACCTTCGCAGTTGGCCTTGCGCCCTGCTGGTCCTCGTACCCATCAAGATCGAAGATGTAAGGGCGAACCCAGATGACTTGATCAGCACCGAGTTCCTTGCCAAGCTTTTCGAGCGAGAGTTTTGTCCCCGCCTGCTCGCGTGAGCGCGAGATTGAAATCGCGTCACGCGGTGAAATCGTGGAGGGCACCAATTCTTCCGTCAACAACCGCGCAGAGATATCGTCGCCAATGATCACGCGAAGCGCGGTTCGTGGCAGCACATTCTTCTGATCATCCACGAACACAACCGTCTTCACTAGTCGCAGTTCGTACTCCGCGTCGATCTTGCCAGGACCTTCGAGGATGTAACTTCCTGCAGACACAAGATTGCAACCCGAAGCCACGAGCAGTGCGCACGACGCGAGGGAAAGTACAAACGAGCCAATCAGTGTTGCGCGCGTCATTTTGGATACTTGTCTTCGATGTGACGGTAGAAGAGCCAACTCGCACGCTGCACAAACTTTAATGCCAAGCCCGTGTTCACCTGCGTCGCCGTTGCTTGATTTCGCCCAAGTCCTTCGACATCGGGGAAGGCTACGACAACCGCTTTAGTGAAGACGTACTCGTCGGGCGAGATTGAATCAACTTCTGCAACATTGATGTTCGCTCCAGCGACGCCATCCCAAATCCAACTATTGCCGAGTGGATTGAGTCGGTATTCGTAGAGATCAATCACGACGAGCCGCTCAACGCCAAGCTCCTTCGCAATCTCACCTGGCGCGAGAGTCTGCCATCGCGGCGTGCGGTACTTCCACTCTTCGACTTCGCCTGGACCAAGCACCGAAACACGATCTACATTTTGCGCGATGCGCAACGCGACGTTGGCTGCGATGTTTCCAGCGATCGCTGCATGCTCCATCAGCACGGAGTGATCCGCGCTTGCGAGGACCGCAACAGTCTTGCCTTCAAGGCCGTCGTAGTCCGCGGGCACGTCAAGCTTCTTGCTCTTCTCAATCACCGAACCCATGCCGCCGACGACCGCAGGAATCATGCAGGCGTTGAGCGCGAGTAACGACGAGACGCATGTGGCGAGAAGTGCGATACGACGAGTCGATGAACTTGTATGTGTCGAGATATTCACAGGTAGTTCCTCATCACGGCAATCTTGTAGCCCCAACTGATGAGGCCGAGTACTCCAACGATGATCCAAAACCGTCCACCAGCCGCTCGCTCTGCAATCGGCGCAATGGTCCGACCCGTCAGAATAGTCCAGATCGACGCGACAAAGATACAGCCAGTCGCAAGTGCAGCGACCAGTGCCATCGGTTGATTCATAAAACTGTCGAGGAAGTGCCCCTTCGCAGCGAGCGCGAAGGAAGTCGTATAACCACAGGTTGGGCAGGGAATCCCGAATCGCGCAGGCCAGGCGCACGCGGGAAGCCCTAACTGTTGATGCGTTCCAACGCCCTCTGTCGCGGGCTGAAGCCACCACGCGAGCCCGAGCACTGCGCCTGAAATCGCTGCGACGAGAAGTCCCAAGAGGCGCCGACGCCGCTCGTCTTTGGAGAATGGTTGACTCGAGATCTCCATTGGTGTTTGAGCAGCGTATCCGCAGTCGCGGAATGGATCCTGCGTAGTTACGATTCTCGCCATGTCTGAAGCCACACCAACACGCTGGCTCGACGGTCATCTTGACCTCGCGTATCTCGCGCTTGGAGGAGATGCGCCGGTGCGCGACATGTTCTCGCC
>Ga0209553_1000206_pt1 | contig 30767 bp, 40 predicted proteins | sample LauGreFBDMM110DN_2_FD_188217 | JGI IMG/M metagenome (GOLD analysis project Ga0209553, IMG submission 188217) | Freshwater lake microbial communities from Lake Michigan, USA - Fa13.BD.MM110.DN (SPAdes) (version 2) | ecosystem: Environmental > Aquatic > Freshwater > Lake | place: Lake Michigan...
GAGGAACAGGGACTGGACGCATCGGCATTGACTGCGGAACAGGTTGTTGAGATTGCGTCATCAAATCCAACTGCTGCTGGATTCGAGCCTCGTTCTGTAATCTATCAAGTTGTTGCTGCTTGGTTGCCTCTTCTTGGGCGGCTCGCTGTGCCTGCGCAGCTTGGAATTCTTGTGCACGTTGTTGTGATGCAAGAGCAGCTTGCAGTCTTTGCGCCAAGATAGGGTTGGCTGGGCCTTGAGGGGCTGCGCCACTGAACTGCAACGCACCTTGGCGAGGATCAGCCGTAGGGGCAGCAGATGGTGCAGGCAGTCCGGGAAGCGGTTGCTGTGGTTGCATACGTGCAGCCAACTCTTGAGGCGAGATACCGGTATCACCAAACAAGTTGAGAAGCCCTTGCTGACCGGGAATGGTTGCAGAAATAGACGGCGCAATACCGGCACGGATACGGTCGCTTGTAGCCAGTTGCTCAAACATGTCTTGTTGTGCAGGATCAAGCGGAAACAACTCCCCTTGAACGCCGCCAAAACCGGGTTGGGTTGGTTGTGCAACAGTAGGAATTACTGGCTGCTGCATAGACGCGCCGGGGAACAACTCCCCCTGCATTCCGCGCTGGATGCCGGGAGCCAGTACAGCCCCCGATGGGCCAACTTCGGAGGTCGGAAACAGTTCTCCTTGCGTACCCCGTGGCGCATCAGACAGAAGCATAGGGCTACTACCAGTAGGGTCAGTATTTCCCCCAGTAAGGATGTTGGCAGGTGCTGTGCCCTTTAAGTTGGCAATTGCACCAATCGGGCCACCCACTCCGAAGCCAGCGGCAAAGGAGTTAATCAAGCGGTTTATATTCTCGGGGCTAGAGAAGTCTTGTCCAGATAAACCAAGAAGCAATCCTTCTTGCCCAAGTTCTGTAAGTCCTTCCAGTGTGCCACCAACTGCGCCACCAACTGCCGCACGACCAGCATAGCCAGCCCCACGCTGTAAGCGTGTAGCACCGGGAGCCATGCCCAATGTTGAACCAATACCTTTGTTGCCGCCAAGCACTCGACTGGCAAGCAGGAACTCTGGCAATGTCTCCATTGCAGCGTAAGGGAAAGCACCCATCAAAGCAGTTATACGAGCGCCCATATCATCTGCGCCAGCACCTTGATCACGTTGCTCACCATAGATGTCAGCAGCGCCAGTTGCGTAGTTCTGTGCCAATGAAGCAGTCGCTGCACCAAGAACACCAGCGGCATTACTCAGGACTTTGAGTTCTTCTTTGGTAGCTTGACCTGCTGCGTACTTCTTTGCCGCAGCAAGAATGGCTTGCTTGGCTTCTGCTTTACCAGCCAAAGCTGCAAGTGCACCGGGGACACTACCAAGAGGGCCAGCGGCAGCAGAACCACCAACGAAACCTGCGGCAGCAGTGACTACTGACTCTACTATGTTTGGCCCTTGCTGGGCAAGGTTAGCTACAAACCAGTCAAGAACACCACGGCTTTGACCATATGGCTTGGAGCCAATGTCCGTGAACTGACGTTGGAATGGTAGGGTTTTTCCTATATCTTCCTGTTGCTGCTCGACAATAGACCCGCCAAGTTTCTCAGCGCCGCCTAACTGTAGTGCCCGACCAGCGAGCATCTGCATGTTGTCAATACCAATGCCAAAGTTCTTGGACGCTAGACGACCCATGCTGGGGTTTTTAATTGAGTTAAGGAACTGACCGTAAGCTTGCTCGTCAAGTGAAACCCAGTCGCCGCCTCGGGGTAAACCCGTGCTGGGGTTTTGTAGGTAGGACTCAGATTGCAAAGCAGTAGCTGCATCGTCAGCGTCAAAGGTTATACCGTTAACAAACAACTGTTTAGATGAAGGACTGAACGCAATAGATGGGGGTTGCCGCATCTCGGGCATGGTGAATTGGCTTTGCCTAACTAAAGCCTGCCCCGTAATAGCCATATCAGCAGCAGACGGAGCAAGACCACCCATCCCAATATCTGACGTTGGGCTGTATGGCACATATGGGTTTGGTTCTTCACCTACACCCATGCGTTCAAGCATGGGGTTTGCAAAAGAGAGTCCTGCTGTTGCCATTAAATTACCTCACTGCATTGAGTCTTTGTTGTGTTGGAATAGGCAAGCCGCTAATTAACTGTGCGGCGTTTGATTTTATTTCAATGTTATCTATTTTTACTGTCGTGCCTGCTGGGTTATACACGTACGGCGCACTATTAGGTGGTCGTATGATGAGAGTGCCGTCTCCGGCTCCTGTAGGCTTAATGTCCCAGCCAAAGTTAGCTTTCGCCCACTCCAAAGCTAATGCACCATTATTTTTTGTATTCTCAACTGTAATTTCTCTAATCATTTTAGCCAACTCAGTAGCATTACCTTGCTGAATAGCGAGCATAGACTTATACCGCTCTTGCGTCATAAACTTGTTCATCTCTGCACCCGCAGCAGCTTGTTGCTGGCGGTAAGTTTGATCAAACGCCAGCCGTGCATTGTTACTTAGTTCAGCAGGGGTAACACCTTCTTTGGTTTTCTTACCGTTGACCATGATGTTGAACGTACCGTCTGAGCGAGGCTGGATACCAACAGGCACACCTGCGTACTGTGACCACACAGAAGCAAGGCGACGCGGGTCATTAGTAAGAGCAAGCTCTTGGAGTCCTTGCATACCCTCAAGATACACACGCCCTTGCGTAACTTTTAGCTGCTCGTTGCTGACACCTTGTTTAAGTTTAAGCAACTCAATGTCGTAATTGTTTACTACGTCGCGCATTCTCATGGCAGTATCAATGCCAGTGCTTGTCCCACTTTGCATATACATTTGTGCAAGACGAGCCGTCTCGTTACGCTGTTGGGTTACAAGGTTTGCTTGCTCTTGAGCTTGTGATGCTACTTGTTGGTACGTTTGTGATAACTTCTGATACTCATACGGGATAGACTGTGGGTTACCAAGATAAAAGTCTGCGTCTGTGCGTACCACAGTTGCGGTGGCAGGAGCAGCGGCAGCGGCAGGAGCAGCGGCAGGAGCAGGAGCAGGAGCAGGAGCAACAGGAGCAGCGGCAGGAGCAGCGGCAGGAGCAGCGGCAGGAGCAGCGGCAGGAGCAGGTGGATTTTTATTAAGCGCCAACGGGTCTGTTTGTAGTGCTGCAATCTGTGCCTCTGTCATATTACCGCCGGGGCGTACTGCCGTAGCAGGAGGAGGAGCAGCTTGTGCTGACGATACTAGTCCAGACAAAATAATGTCAATTGGGCCAGCCATTGCGGCTTTGCCTTTTTCACTAGACGCACCCTTGTATCGTTGCAAGGCTAACTCATAGTCGCCACCGGCTTGTTTTAGCATCGCCGCAAATATCTGCGCCCCAGCAGGGATAGCAATATTGGGATCAAGTCTTTGTTCACGACTTAGACCGTGCGAACTAGCAATCTGCGCAATGCCCAGACCAAACTTCTCGCCACGTGGGGAGACTGCTGTTGGGTTGAACGATGACTCAGTGCCAAGCAACCGCTTAAACACTACAGGATCAATGCCGTACTGAATTGCACTTTGTTGGATGAGTGCATCGTATGGCGTGACTTTGTTGTCGTAGGACAGTGCAGTTTTGTTGGGTTTAGTAGGTGCAGCAGGTGCAGCTTGTACTCGTTTAATTGTTTTAGCGTCTTGTTCTTTGAGTTGCTCAAGGAGTTGTTTCTCAGTCAATGGTTGGTTTGCATTTTCGGCTCTGCGAAGGCGATCATAAAATGGCGTGATTGACTCTGCACCGGGGATCGTGACACTTGTAACATCAGGATCGTAAAAACCAGCGGCTCGTCCTACACGAGCAAAGTCAACAGCGTTCAATCCTTTTTCTAGTAGGGCAGCGGAGCCGGTATAGGGCAGCGCCATAACATCAAACAAAGCAGCAGGCGGTTTTGCAACATTTGCATCAAGTCGTGTAAGTGCGCGGCGGTCGTTTTCATCTTGGAGACGACGTAGCCGTTGCGCTGGAGTTAACGATTGAAATTCATACTGCGACATTGCGCTTGTCGGTCTATTAGCAGCTTGTTGGTTAAGCCTTGCCCATTCCTCAGGACTCATGCGACGCATAGGTAAACCATCATTTGCAGCAGGGGCAGCAGGAACGGACACACGCGGAACAGGTGCGGGTGCAGGTGCAGCGGCAGGAGGAGGAGGTAAAACATCCACTGACAATCGGTCTGATTGACTAAATGGAGCAGAGTCTAAAGTTGTTTGGAACTGAGGGGCAGATACTTGCGGTCTTTGTCTGGCAGCATCTTGTGCCATCTTGGCTTTGAATGCAGCGAGACGATTTTGTTCCTCAATCTTTAATTGATTTTCTTGTGCTACACGTTCGGATTCTTCAGCCGCCCGCATACTGGTCGCAGTTGCACCTGCGTTACTGAGGAATTGTCCTAAGTTCATAGTATTTCCTTGTTAAGCTTTTGCTTTGGATGTACCTACAAATGAACCAAACAAATCTCCAGCGCCTTGTGCTCTCTCTTTTGAACGTTTATCAGCAGCAGCATATTGGTCATATATGTTTTTATAATCAGCGCCATATCCAGTCTGCATACCGGGCATCATGCTTAGACCAGCTTGCCGAGTCTGTGTACGACCCGCAATCCCAGCGCCAAATCCTTGATCGAAAGCAGTACCCGTGTCTCGACCTGTTGCCAAATCAATACGACGTTCTTCAGATGCGCGACGACTACCCTCAAGACCACGTAAACCTCCCTGACTGGCTGCACCTCTTTTAATTTTAGCGCCAGCGAGTTGGGCTTTTCTAGCACGTTGCAAACCGAAGTACTCGGGATTAAAATACTCAGACTCACCGATAAGGTCTTGTGCTGCCTGTAGTTTCTGGTCAAACAAAGCCTTGTTGCTTACTTGCAATGCACGTAACTCAGCAGTCTGTGCTTCAACTAATTTTTTCTCTTGGTCAGACATGCCGTCGCCTGCAAAATAAGAACCCGCAAGAGCACCAGCGGCGCGAAGCGTCAGATCAGCCAATGCCTTAGGGTCAGTAAATTTTGCTTTAAGCTCGCCCGGAACTGCCGCAAGAGCCTCAGCAAAAGTTTTTGGAGCGGCAGGAGGAGCGGCAGGAGGAGCGGCAGCAGCAGTGGGAGCAGCAGCAGCGGGGGGAGCAGCAGCATTGAAATCTGCTGCTCTACTAGCAACATCCGCAGCAGTTGCTGCTGAGGATGTACCAAAAGCAGCTTCGCTACCTTGTAGTGCATATGCTTTGTCAATATCGGTAAACCCTTGGCTTGCGTTAAGCGAGGATATTGGATCAACCGTAGCATTTGCTGCTGATAGCGTTTGTGTGTCAATTGCACTTGGTATATTACTTAAACCCGGAGCAGCAGCAGCAGTGTCAAAACCCGGAGCAGGAACCATAGAGTTGGTTGTTGCGTTGTAGTCAAACACAGGCGCAGGTGCATCAAGTCGTATCGTAGGGGTATAGTTGTATCCAGCTATACCCCCGCCTATACCTCCCATCAATGCCCCTCGTTCAACATCACCACCCATGATAGAAGCGTTTGCAGCACCAAGTGTTGCACCAACAACTGCGGAACCAGCCGTTGCGCCAATAGCACCGGACAGGCCAATAGAAGCAGCAATTGTCGGGGCAACAAATGGAATTGCAACTACAACAGCAATAGTAACAATAGTTTTTACAGCACTACCCATGATTTTCTCCTATAACGTCATACGAACGTATGAACATGATTTACTGAATCCAAACCGATTTGTGTATATTTTTGCCAAACGCTCAGGTGCATACGCATCAAGAAACTTTATGTCGTTAGCACGCAGCCACTCAAGAATAATGTGCCAGTACGCTGCTTTAAAGCGCATCAACCCATGCCCTGCAAGCGCCATCACATCTGCGCCCTTCTTACCATTGGCGATGTAAAACTGGATGCCCATGACACACGCTGGCTCATTGTTTTCAAAACCAACAAAGACTGCTACAAGTCCGGTAAGAGCAAGAATGTAAATATCCTTTGCGTCAATCTCGTCCTTGGCAATCTCGTTACCACTACATGCTGCTTCAAAATACGGTTCCAGAACAGGCCACAACTCAGTGACCCGCCCCGGCGTTAGCATCTCGATAGACATCGTAGGCATTAGGTTTCCTTGTATTTCTCAACAAGCGTGTCAAAAAATTCTTTACCCTTCATCTCGACTACGCGCTTAGGGATGACATATTCTCCCTCATGTGCGTTGATTAGTACAGAGCCGTCAAACTTCCTTGAGTCTGGGGTCATACCGCCCCGTGCCATTGACGGAACAGCACCACTGGAGACTTGAGCCGCTGAGATTGATGGGCCACCTGCCATTGCGGGGCTACCGCCTTGCATCATGTTTTGTCCACCTAAATCGCCCTGTGCAGCACGTGCAGCCAGCAAAAGAATAAAGATAAGCCCTTGATCGTATTGCGGTGGCAAGTCTTGCTCTGTAGTGATGCCCTGCTGTATAGCAAAGTTGCGGACGTAGGGATACATCTCTGGATTTTGCGCAGCAACAGTTGCTAACTGGACAATAGTGTTAAGTTCTTGTTGCGTTAGTGCTCCGCTTTGAAGTTCTTGCATAATGACTTGTCGAATCTTAGCCATTTCTTGCGGACGCTGCGTAGCAAACTGATTAATTTGCATCTCCAACATTTGCGGCGACATTGGGCCTTGTGTACCGTTTGGGTTTACTCCTACATTTGTAGGCGGTGACATACTGCTCATAGGTTGAGGCATACCGCCCATGCCAACCATACCACCTTGCTGATACGAGGGTGCAAAAGTACCCATGCTAGTCATGCCAGATGAAAGACCTGTAACTTGCGGTGCGTTTTGCATTGGCGGGGTTGCGGTTGTAGAACCTATAGTTAAGATGCTTGCCAAAGCTGGCGGCAAATCAAGTGACGTTGTGGAGGGTGGATAAAACATATTCAGCCTTTCAGTTGGTTGATAAGCGTATTTACAGTGAGTTGCAAAGACGTTACGTCATTAGCAAGTTGTTGCACATTAACAATTAATTTATTGTAATCCTCAATGCTAGGCACATTTACTCCGCTTATTGTAAAGCCTGCGCCAATAGCTGTAACACGAGTCATTGTCTGCGTTGCGGGGTTAGCTACGGTTATCTGCCCGCCAAGGACTGCACGAGTTGCATTGCCTGAACCACGTGATCCAATCAACAACTCAACATTTTCCTTAAGCGCATAAATTGTGCTAGATTGCGAGTCAGTCAACCCGCTTTGCGGGATGTTGGGGATAGCAGAAAAACGTGAATTTCGTGTTGCCATCACACATCTCGCAATCCGTAAGGGGTTTCCCCGAGGTAAATAGCACGAACTCGGATGTCGCCTTCTACGCTAACTTCGAACTTGTCTGCGCGATACCCAGTGGGCAATCGAAACACATTAGAGTTTGAAACAGTTGTTGTCAATATAAGTTCTTTGTCTGCCCACAGGTAAAACGTAATGTTGTCAGCAGCATCCCAAATATCGGTAACAGATTCCCATACCGTTGTTGATGAATCCCACACCGTCGATACCGTAGCGTAATCAGCCACAACACGCGCCGCGCCAAGGTTAATCATATCCTTGGTGGTAATGACTTTTGATTTCCACTCCATTGCAACAGCGGGTTGGTTTAAGTCGTTCCACTTGTAGATGTCACCATTTACACCGCTGACGTAATACACAACACCATCAATAGCATCGTAGTATGAAGTTGTAAAAGTGTAGTCAGCATCTACAAAAAACCCACCGGCTTTGGCATCTTGCTCGAAGATAAACGCCCCGGTTGAGTGCGCTGCAAAATAGTTATCACCGTAATACTCAGCAATAACGGTTGCTGGGTCAAGCGCAGATGTCCATGTGTCGTTGTTATACAGCAACTTAGTGATGATAGCTGTTCCGGCACTAACAGCGTATACTGCCAGTCCGTCGTGTGTAGAATACACGACGCCGTATCCCATCGTCACCATGCTGTTTTTATTTAAGCATGGAAAGTTAGCATCAATACGCTGGGTGGACATGCCGTTGGCAGGGTCAGACCCCGACACAATAAACGGATATGACTCTGTTGTCACTAATGCAGAGCCATTAATTGCAGCGATACCTACAATATTATATTCAAGGTTAACCGAGTAGCTTTCAGGCCATGCGTGTGGCGCACCCGGCTCAGAAAAATATAAAGTATTACCAACAAATCCTATAAGAATGTTGTTCTGGATGGCGGTCAGTCCTTGCAAATCTTCGGGCGGCGCATCAAATTCATCAGTGCCAAGGATGCTAAACAAGTTACGAGACTCAAAGTCATCTGTAAAGTCATACGTGCTGTCCCCCCAGTACCGTGCAGTTGTGGTTGGCGGATTCTCTGAAACGTCGTGATACATCGTGCCCGCAACTACCAGTGTGTTTGCAACATCCCCAGCCACCTGCGCATACTCAAATGTGTAGTCGTCAATGACATCAGTAACAATGCCGCCCGTAATATCGAACGAAGCCACAGTGCAGCTACTAATCTTAAAGCGATCATCAAGGCCAAGATTGTGCGGAAAAACTAAAGCTACACGAGACACATTACTGGTTCGTTCCACAGATGCTAGGGTAGTGGGAAACCACAGTTCACTAAGCAAAAAATAATCTGTGCCCGATGTCGTTGCTAAAGTGCGATAGAGTTTTACACCACGCACAAAGTTATCACCCGAAGGTTTGGCTGTTGGTAGACTTGATACCGTGACAATCTGCCCTTCTTTAATAAACAAGTTGGCGGATGGTTTAGCTGCAATGGACTCTTCTTCCCACGGTGTATACCATGTGTAAACATAAGAACGCGCTTGAGTTAAACCACCAAGATCAACTTTGGCAGTTGTAAACGCAATAGGTGTGCCTGATGATCCGATCTGAAAACCGGGGCTGAAGTACGTAAATGTAGTGGTGCTTGTGACAGTACACTCTACGTTGGTTGCGTTGAAACTTGCAAGGTTTAAATTAACATTCCCACTAGTGGTAGCTGCCGAAACGGCTATAACGTCAAACGTATTTGCTGCCACATTGCTAACTGTGTATGTCCCGTCTGTAGCTGTGCCGGACAAAAAGTCAAGCGAGATCGACACACCATTTGCCAACCCGTGAGCGGTGATGGTCATATTAATTGTAGTTGTGCCCGCTTGGTTGTATGTTCCCGCCAAAAAGGTAAACGCTGTCAGCGAAATAAATCTACCGGACGCTAAATCATGTGCCGCACTGGTTGTAATCGTTGCGACGTTGCCTGCGTCACGAAAAAAGTTTGTCGTCGTCTTTGTTGTAAATGTTGTTGCCGCTGTTGTAAGCACCGTAGTTGGTAGTGGTAACCCTAAGTCGTAATACGTCACTGGATATGGCTCCGCGCCAGTGGTTGCCAACTCGTAGTTACTAACTTTGGGCGCTCCATCGCCAGAGTAGTAAAACCGCTGCTCGTCTTTGTCGGTTTTAGATGCAATAGCAATGTCTACATCAGTAAGCCACGACAACCATGCTTTTACAGCAGTCGTGGGATCACGTAGCGCAAACAGCGTTTTAATCGTGCCTGTACGGACTGTGTTGTCAACAACAACAGGTTGTGGGTAGGGAATAAGATCACCCGAGTACAACTTGCAATTGTTTGCAATTTGCGCAGCCGTGTTTGGCAACAACTCCGGGCTTATCTTGGGAGCCGTGCCAAGGAAGTTGGTGATCTTAATTGCTGCCATTTAGACGTTCCGTTCAAAGTGTGGGCAATCTACAAGAGACTTGAAGTTACCGCCCCAACGGTTCTTAGGATACAGGCTTTCCCAGTAAGTGCCAAGGGGGGCAAGGATCTCCTTGTCCCAGATGATTTTACCGTCTTTGAAGAAGTTTAGGTCGATAGCGCATCGTTTTAAATGGACGCTGTTCAATGTCTTTGAGCGCCCCGTCTTTACGTAAATAGCTTGCTGCTCAGGGGTACGTGTTAGTTCGCCACCCGTAACCATGAAGCCTTGATCGGTGGCGTATTGAATTAGTTTGCAGGCGTCTAATAAAAACGCGGCTTGTTCTTGGCTAAGGCTCATTTTTTATTCCTCATTTCTGCCAGTTTTTCAATAGTCCTACCGCCAAAGTACGCACCCATGATGAGCATACCCCACTGCCCAAGCAGATTGACGTAGGACTCATTGGCGTTATACCCAAAGGCAGACATCATGCTAAACAGAAAGTAACCTACAAAAATAGCTATAAGACTCATTGGGCGAATGTTCTTGGATAGCCAAGAGTCGGATGCCATGTCAGCGTTCCAACGGGTAGAAACATTGTTCTCCTCGTTGGCCTGAGCCGCCAACAGCGCCGTGAGTTCTTCTTGCTCAAGCCGTGCCTTCTCAATGCCAAGTTCAAGCAGACGTTCTTCGTGGTCGTATTGAAGTTGACGTAGCTTTGTTACATCCTCAGGTGTAGGGTTGTCGGGAATTTTTACCCCAAGAGTTTTCTCAACAACTTCTTTGCCTTTGGCTTGAATTGCAGATGACAGAAGGCCCAAACCATTTTCAGCCAGCGTGCCTAGTAGTGCGCCTAAGATTGGAATCATTTACTCTCTCCTTGTTTCTTTTGTTCGTCTTCAAGTTGTTTCTGCATCTTGTTAAACCTGCGTATGGATATTTCTACCATTGCCCGCTGCTCAACTGTTTCCATGTACACCCAAACGCAAAAGGGCACTGCCAACAAAATAATCATTGACAAGACTACCAAGACGATGACGAACGTCGTGTCATCGCTATTGTGATTAGAAGACCCCATATCTCCAATGCCATGATAAAAATTACGACAAAGTACAACGCTCTATCTTGCCACTTAGAGATGACTAAATTTCGTTCGTGCCTTGCAATTGCCCTTTGCGCCTCCTCTTTTGCTCTTGCTACTTCTTGCTCTTTTCTAATCTGTACCCGCATTGCTTCAAAACGTGTCCATATATTACCAAGTTCGGGAGGAGTCTGGTAAACCATCATCTCTCGTAACTCAACTTGCAACGATTCAAGTTTTGTCCGAACCATTACACGCTGTAATGCACGACGACTTGCAGATACCTCTCCTCTGTAGACCTCGGTTGACTTTTTTTCTTCCTCGTAGAACAGCGCCTCAACTTGGTCAACCGTGTCAAAAAAAGTACCAAGATGCTGTCCAAGCTCCCCAAGCACACTACTTGGGTCTGCTTTAGCAATCTCTTTAACACGTTCCTTTTCTTTTTCGTACTGCGCTACCTGTACTTTAGATAATTTCTTACCCGCAAACTGCTGTTGTAAGTCATCCAGAATTTCCTGAACATTACCTGCCGCACTCTTTACATCCTTATAAAGTTGACACCCCTTCTTGACCGCTGAAACAGCGGCACTAGCCATTGCCAGTAAAGTAAGGGGATCAATTTTATAACTCCTAAAGTTTTATTACATAAAAAACGCAAGGAAATTTCCTGCGCCAGCCGTAAAAATCCAACCTGAGTTGTTGCCTGCATTAACGTTTGTTGTTGCAGTTGCATCATATTGCGCAACACCAGTAGCGTTGCAGTCTTGAATTGAAAGAAAGGTTACGGTGTTTAGGCCGCTTGTATTTGATAGCGTTGCTTGCACTCCAGATGATGTGCTCCGCAAATATTTTAAGTTTGTGCCAGACGTAACAAATCTTTCACCATCGAGTGTGCTAGTTACTCCATCTTTAAGTTGGAGCGTTCCGTTTATCATAGTTAGCGTTCGATAAATATATAAAGCATCTTGACACGCCCAAGTACCGCCAATTCCATTAAACGTAAGAGCAAGATTTAGTTGTTGTCCGTTAAAAGTAATAGTCTTTGTTCCACTTGTTGCGCCAAACGTCAAACCAGCTGCTGCATAGTTAACTGTCATTGCCGAAGCAAGCGTTAAGTTTCCATAGATTGTTCCACTTGGCCCTTGCAACGTTCCTGTAAAACCTGTAAAGTTAACATTTCTTGCTGTATATCCAACAGTTCCTAAAAAACTCAACGAATAATTTCCAATAGGAAAATTAAAACTGATGGAGTTTGCTTCAGATAGTGTGCCTACGTATATAGCAACAGATGTAGGCCACACCGCACTAGTATTTATATTAACTACTTGAGTGCCCGTTGTGGTTAAGCCTGTCGTAGTGGTAGTGTCCCAGCACGATGCACTACCCACACAATTTATGTTGCCTGTACCAAAAGCAATTGTTCTTGTGTTTGAGTTAGTTGAAGAGAAAACACCTACAGTTAATGTAAAGCTGCTTAGGTCTAACGTGCCGTTGTCTAGTCTTACTTGGTTTCCTGTACCTGTTGTTAAATTATCTTGAAGTTGCCACGTTCCACCTACACCACTAAATATAAGAGGGAAAGGCATTGTCTTTGTGTTTGAAGCTATGGTTTTTGTTCCACTTGTTGCACCAAACGTTAGAGTATTGCTCGAAACCGTCATTGTCATTCCAGAAGAAAGCGTTAAGTTTCCATAAATTGTTGTAATGCCTGTAGCAGCCCACGTTCCCGTAAAAGATGAATTAAAAAGAACATTTCTTGCTGTATCCTGCGTAAACCCATTTAAAAACGTCAACGTATAAGTTCCATTAGTAAAAGTAAAACTAATGGAGTTTGCTTCAGATAATAGACCGGGAAAAACTGATGTTGCAGTAGAGCCGGGATTGTTTATGGTAACTGCTTGAGTGCCTGTTGTGGTAAGGTTTGTTATGGTGTTAGTAGTCCACACAGTACCACCTGAAATGCTATTACAACTAATACTACCCGTACCAAAAGCAATTGTTCTGGTGTTTGAGTTAGATGAACTAAATGTGCCTGTGTTTAAAACAAATGATCCGAGACTTAATGTCCCATTAGTAAGTATTGTTGCTCTAGTTACGCCTGTTGTAAAAGCACTTGCTAAAACAACCGTACCACCTACACTATCAATTGTGATAGGCTGAGTAAATGACCTACCAGCACTTGTAATAGTCTGTGTAGTTAGACCACCAAAAGTAAGAGTGCCTGAACCACTTATTGTTATTCCTGTGCCGTTTGTCCAATTTCCATGAATTACGATGCTTGTTCGCGTTGATGTTGCCAACGTCATAAGGTTTGTCGTTCTCAACGACATGTCTATTGTGCCAATGTGGTAGTCATCGTTAATAGTTGTTGTTGCAGTAGATGCGGGATAAGTTGCCGCAGGAAATACAGCGGTATCTTGTGCTAGTGGAAACATGGTCGCATTTAATGCGCCACCTGATGTAGAAGACCAAGAACCTGAACCTGTTGCACCCCAATCAGCATTTCCTGTTTGACGATAGTAAACAGTCTTAGCCGTAGTAAAAGTTATATTGGTATTGCCTTTGTGATTGCCTAATCGAGTACCTGTAAATGGGGCTGCTGCACCACTCCCAACAATATCTTTAAAATCAACATCAGTTAAAGATACTGTTCCGCAAATTAATGTTCGCGCAGTACCAGAAGTGTTAGACAGAATCCGCATTCGATATGCAGAAGCAGTACCAGCACTTACTGTAAATATGCCATTAATTGTCTGGTTTGCGCTAAAAGAAAATGCGCCAAGACCAACAGTCGTTCTACCTGCTATGGTTAGGTTGTTAAACGTGTTTGCGCCTGACATTCCTGCTAATAATGCTACTAGTGCGTTAGATGTAAAAGATACGTTGTAAAAAGTTTTACCACCCCCAGCAAAAAAAGCAGCAACGCTAGTACAACTAATGTTTGATGTTCCAGCGTTAAGTGTTAAATTTGTACTAGTTGCCGTTGCCCAAGGGAAATTTACATTACTCAAGGTAACTGTTGATGCATTTAAACTAAGTGTTCTTACGTTTGAGTTACTTGAAGATATGCTGTCTGCGGTAACAGCATAGTTGCTTGTAGATGTAGAGAATGTTCCAGCGGTAAGTGTTAGTACCTGACAAGTCAACGCAGAACCGAGCGTCCACCCCCCACCAGTACCATTAAAAGTAACTGATCCACTAACCGCAATACCATTAGTTGTTATTGTTTTACCAGTTGATGTAGCGTTAAAGGTTATTGTTCCACCAATTCCATTGACAAAGTTTGTAGCTTGAAATGTAAGACTACCTGATACTGTCAATGCAATACCCCCACCAGAAAGCGTCATTATTCCATCAAGACCCGATGCTGTGAAGTCATTACACACCCTTGGCGAACCTGCCATAGTGATTGTAAATGCAGTTATTCCTACGTTTGAGTTTGCATCAAAGAATACATTATCTGCCGCTGTTGGGACAGACGCACCGGGAGCACCGCCTGAGAACGCAGCCCAGTTAGATGTGCTTGCGCTATCCCATACCCCTCCACCAAGAACCCAATATCTGTTAGCCATTACGCCTCCTCAGATGGGAGTGCAGTTACTATGGCAATCCAGTTATCAAACCTTTGCTGTTGCATAGCGTTGATTTCATCTTGAGTTAGTTCGTGGTCATCTTCTAACCACAAAGCATCTGAAAATGTGCCGTGTTGGGATGGGAACGAGAAGTCTATTTTTACCATATTAAGCCTGTGTGACTACTGCAATTACATCCCAACGAGTGTTGTTGGCGTTATAAAGACAACCTATATAACTTGTTTTATTGACGGTTGTTGCTGTTGGTAAAATTATCCCAATGGGAGTATAGGTAGCGTTCCAAGTTAACGTTCTGCTTGTGCCGTTATCTAAAAATCGAAACAGTAGTCTAGTACCGTCAACAGGCGTTCCTGTTGGAGCATTAATAGTAAGTGTTGCCGCCAATGCTGTGTAGGCAAAAACATCAGCGGTTGCAACGCTAGGCGTTAATGTTGATGCTGATGCTGCCGAAGTAACTCTTAGGTCAATACGCTTGTTTGTTAGTGTCTCTGTGCCAGCAAGCGTTGCTAATGTGCCTGTTGTTGGTAAAGTGACGGAGGTCGTGCCGGAAGTTGTAAGTGTCAGGGCATGGCTACCAGAACGAGTTAGTGTGGCTGCTGCGTTATTTATAACGCCCGTGCCGCCGGATGCTGCCCCTATAGCTGTAGATGCTGTAAGTGTGGTAAATGCTCCGGCAGCAGGAGTAGTACTCCCAACCGACATGTTGTTAATAGTTCCCCCGGTCAACGTTGCACCAGATGAGGCAAGTGTGTTAAGCGTAGCAGTAGAAGAAGCACCTAAAGTGGTAAACGCACCAGCAGCAGTCGTGACACCCCCGATAGCAGTGCCGTCAATTGTGCCAGCATCAATATCTACTTTAGTAATATTAACTTCACCAGTGCCGTTAGGTGTTAAATCAATATTTCCATTGGTATCAGTAGAGATAATGGCGTTACCGTTAAGCTCTAGGTTATCAACGTCAACTTCAGAAAACTTAGCCGTCGATGGCGTTGTAGCTCCAATAGTTGTGCCGTCAATTGTTCCACCTGTAATAGCAACAGTAGTAGTAAGTCCTACATTAAGATTAGTGAGGTTGTCATCCATCTCCGCATTTGTTAGCGGAGACCCTTTACCTGCTCTAGTTAAAATAACTGCCATGTGCTACCCCTTAGGATAAAGTAATTGTCCAAGTAATAACCATCGAGTCAACACTTGCTTTATTAACAACAGCAAAAACTGTTCGGCAAAGCATTGTGCCAGCGGAGACCGCATTAAATACACCTGCTTCAGTAACAGCGCCAGTTCCCACGCCCGCACCAAATGTAGCCACATAAACAACATTCTGGTTTGCGGCTCCGCTAACAGTAGTGCTATCTAAAGCTTGGCGGCTACCTAACAAATTTCCAAGGTCGGTATCTGCTGCCAAGGCGATTGATGTGCCTGACCCTATACCCATGTGGCTCATCACACCCGAGGCTACTCCAACCATTCGGCTAGTGATATAGCCTAGCCCTGTGTTTACCACAAGATTAGGAATGTAGCGCGACTCTTTAATTTTCCCGGTATTATCAGTTAATACAATACTAAGTTGTCCACTCAACAAGATATTTTCAACGTTATTCATAGTAGTTACCTTTAAGAGAAAGCACGAGATTCACCTACGTAATCTTCGGAAAAATATGTTGAGTCAACAAAATAATTTTGATTGCATAAAAGCCCAGAGCTAGATACCAAAGGGGTATCGGTTAATATTTTTGCCATTGCGGTAATGTAATTTTCACTAGTCGTAATTGGTTCCGAAATAGCTTTAAATAATGTGTAGATTTTTCCCAGAGCACTTACATAATCTCCGTTGTCAACAAGATAATTTTGACTAAAATAAAGTTGACCCCCATCATCTAAGGCTATGCTTTCGGTTAAAATTTTGTTGGGAGCAACACTTATAATTTCTGATGTTAACGCAGGATCGGCTAAAGATTTTGTTGTTGCGCGATTTAAATTTTCCGCAGTAGTAACAGTGTCAGTTAATAACTTAATTATTAAAAAATCCCCGATTGCAACAACAAGACGTTTTGAAAGTGCTACTGTTTGTAATTTTATATTTAACGTAGTCGTAGCCATACGCTGAGATAAAGTCCTCAGAGATAAACGGATAGAACTGGTTACGGTCTTTAATTTCATGTGAAATCTTCTCGGACTGTAAACTGCAACAGATCAAAAATAGTCTCCCGTAAGGTAGACGCCAATACGATCTCAACTTCGCCTTCATACTCCCCGGCGGCAATATCTAAGTCTGTAGTTTGCCACGCAAGAACTGCAATTCCATTCGTAGCTGGAGCAGGGATAGTAGCGTTACGACTTAATAAAACTGTAGTAGTGTCTACCGCACGAAGATGTAGTGTGACAGTTGCCCCAGTTAAATCAACAGCAGCCCCAGTAAGGCTATCAGTAAGTGTAAACCGAAGTTGTGGGCCAGTATCGTTGCGTACAAGTTTAATTGTAGACATATCAGGCTCCAAAGGGTTGCATCTGTACCCGCATCATACCGCGAGAATTGCTAAGATTTGCCCTTGCTCTGCGCTCTGCGCTTTGCGCAAGAAACTGTTTAGCATGATAGGCAGCCAACTCCCTATCAGACCAGTTTGTGTTAGGTAGCACTAATAATTGCTGTAGTGCACCATGCATAATAACATCTTCAAGATCATCAAACACTACCTCATCCATATCTGTAGCAGAGCGTGTAGGTTTTAGCGCGTAAAACATCCGCACAGAATACGTGCGCTCTGCATCTGGTAGTGGCAATATAGCAAATTCGTTTGGAGAAATTTGTGTAATAGAGCGGGGTTCCGAACCAAACTCTGCAATGTTTGCGCTTGTTGTGTACTTATCCGCCCATGCAGGATACAGCGCTAACGCTTTATCAAGCGGTAAAACTTCTAGCGGCCCGTCGTTCATTAAAGTACTAAACACCGCATGAACTTGTGTATCAGCAGGTTTACGATACGTGTATACATATGTGCCGGGTGTCAGATCAAACACAGGCTGCTGATACCGATATACCAAAGTTTTTTCACAAGCTTTAATTGCAGCATCTCGGATATATTGGACTACTGTTTGATTGGGGCATCCCGGCACACTTGGTAGTAGCCGCGTAGTAAGCGAAGAAAAACTACGTGTAGCCATTAGATTACCTGTCTCGGGTCAAGCCCGCCTTCTTCAACGTCTGTAATTATACGGGTTTGAAGTCCAGCGCCTAAACCTTGTACAAACACATCCAAGAACAATTTAGCACGCCCAGAATTTACGTGCTCGTTATCAACAGACTCCGCTAAAAACACAGTACCTTCAACTACGGAAGTAAGATATGCGTCGGGTAGTAATAAAATAGTATCGTTAAGTCCATAAGTTATGGGCGACTGTGCGTACTCTCCAACAAGTTCAATACCCGAAATAGGGCGAGGGTAGACAAAAAATTTATTGGGGTTACGCACATGCCGCATAAAATTTATGGGCGTGCCCGACGATTCGCTAACCCAATTAGGATACATCCTGTCCAAAGTTTCTTTTGACACTTCAGTTACAGCATCTCCGTCCGTTACTTGAAAAATTTGCATTAGTCGTACAGAATCTGTTGGACAACTTTGTAGTGTTGTATCTGCCACAGTTGTAAAATCTGTAATAAAAGAAAACAAATCCGGGCGAAGAACCACCATCTTTTTTAAAGTTTGATTTACAAAACCAAGTAACACAACATCGCTATAGCGAAATGTCGCTGTGTTGTCTTGGATTAAATTTCTAACTTCGGTGATGACTTCGCTTGGTGTCATTTTGGCATTCCTCTAGCAGCTTCTTCAGCTAACTCAGGTGGAGTATACGGCGGAGCTTCAGGAATTTCCGCAGTCGTTAGATCAAGCGTACCTCTTTTTTTACGTCCGGTAGGCTTATCCCCCTCTGCAATTTGTTGTACAACAGCAGGTGGAATGAATCGTTCTGGGTATGCAACTTCTTCAGACACGACTTCACACTCAGGATTTTTTGCCAGAATGGGGTTGAAGTCATAGATAAAGCCGTCTGCTTTAACCCGAATAAACATCTTGCTCATTTTTTAGCCTTCTTAACTACGCCGCTTTTTTTCATGCTGGGTTTTTTTACCATGCCACCTTTGGCATAGCCGCGTACATCAACGCTATTCTTAATAGCATCTTTTTTCATTTCGTCTAAAGATTTTTCTTTTGCTTTAATGGGCATATCAAACTCCTTTGGTTACGATTGCAATAATGACACCCGCCATCCCCATGATGAGAGTGCCTGCTGCTTTGATAAGCAGTTTCTCTAAACGGTCAACACGAGATATAAACGTGTTGTACCGCTCTGCACAAATTGCTTCGTGCGTTATTAGTTTGTTCTCAACCTCATTTGCCGTTGTCATATTACATGCCTTCTCCGGGAGTTACGTACACTACCGAAGTACCAGAAGCGGTCTTGCCAGTAAAAAATGATCCTGCTGGAAATCCAAGGACAGTAACAGAAGCCGGAGCAAGTGGAACTGCGCCTGCGCCAATTGTCGCTGCCTTAGCTACAGCCGTTGCATTGTCTACTCCTACGCCTAGCAACACAACCTCTGTGCCCACATTATGTATCCTGTACTGATACGCTGGGCGAGTAAGGGGGGCGGAAGATGCAGCTTGAGCAGATGTTGGGATAGAGGTAGCTGCGGTAAATGTTACCGTAAGGCCCAGAGGGCTGAAGGCAAGTGCGGCTGCGGGCATATCAAATTCCTTTAATTAAGTTAACGATACTTTGCGGTTTTTGCGGCAACCGTTTTGGGTTGGGCTACGAATTGTTTTCCGGCGGCTTTTCCTGCCCGCTTGGCTTTGGTCGTTGCAGCATACTCAGCAGAGCTAAGACTTTTAATTGCAGCTTCAGGGAGGTATCTCTCACCAGTGTCAGAAGATTTTTTACCACTTTTGGTTCTCCATTTTTGATCGCCCCAGTTTTTTAGGGACTGTTGCGGGGCTTTCACTTCTTGGCCTTTGGCTTGGGTTGCATATGGCTCAAGGGCTTGCTAGATGATGAATGTTTTGTACCACTCATCAGCTTGCTGCCAGCTTTGTGTGTCTCACCTTTGTACAACTTACCGTCAGGTAAATAGTGGGGTTTTGTTTTGCTCATTTGTAACCTCCACCTGCATCTTTATATCGTTTAGCAACAAGTTGTGCTTTGCGGGCCGACCACTGGCCTGCTCCCGTACCTTGCACAGCAGCAGCTTTGACGCTGTTGAATATGCGCTTGCGCATCTCAGGCTTGGTGTAGTTGCCAGCCGCATTAACTGTAGATTTGGATTTAGGTTTGGCAGCCATGTTAACAATTCCATGCTTTGAGTGAAAGAGCTTTACGAGTAGGCTTACCCTTCTCGTCCTTCATCGGGCCGGGCATTCCCCCCATACGGGCGCAGAAACTGGCTTTGCGGCCTGCATCTGCTTTTGTTTTAGGATTCGGTGCTGGCGGCTTTAATCCGGGTTTACCCGGATTGGCCTTGTTGTAGGACGCACGCCCTGCGGCATTTAGACCCCCCTTGGGGTCTTTGCCTTCCTTGCGTGTCCATGCTGGTGTCTTAGCCATTACGCCACCGCTCCTTTCAGTACAACAAACTGAAGAGTTGGACTTTCACTGGGTATGACCCCAGTGCTAATATTACCTACTGAAATAGTACATGCTCCCGCAGAAACTGTATTTACTTGTGTAACGTAGTATCTGCGTGTGCTTGCTGCTAACGAGCCGCCGTTTTTAATGCACAGCGTAATTACATCGTTTGCTTCAATAGTGCTATTGGTCAGAACAAATTGATCCGCGTCATTCCCAGCAAGGCCAACGGCAAATAGAACAATCTCGCCTGTAATCTTGTTAAGCGTAACACCAGTGGTGCGGCTTGTTAATTGCGTTACAGCACCACCTGTGCCAGTGGGGTAACCCATCTTGCCAGAGCTAAGCGTCTGTCCTGTACCCTTGGGCGTGATGTTGAGATTAATGTTGGTGTCTGTACCGTCTGCGGCCAGCGTGCTGCCGGTAAGATTGCAACCTGCTGCTGCGGCACTTGTTGCCAGTGTCGTAGATTCAATTGACGTAATACCTGCGATTGTGCCGCCAGTAATATCAACCTTGGCCGCACTGACTGAACCTGTGCCGTTAGGGGCTAACACGAGATTTCCGTTGGTATCAAGTGTAGAGATGGTGTTGCCATCTAAACGAATATTGTCTACCGAGGCAGACAGAGTGCTAATTTTTAGCGCCGTTGCTACTCCCGTGCCGCTATAAATTGTTTTTTCAGTAGCCGTCGGGCCGTCATCAACATGAATCAGTTGATCGTAGGTATTAGCAATTGTTGAACCCGTAAGGTTAACTGGCATTCTTAACTCCTAAAAACAAGGGGCCGAAGCCCCCTGTAATCTACATCACGAAGCAACTAAAGGTACAGAATACCATTGAGTTGCAGACGACGCAACCAGCATTGTGCTGGTAAGGTTTGTAATGCTATACGAACCGTTGGCTGAGATTGCATTAATTGCTGCTCCAGTAGCAGGATAAATAAGCAACGCGCCAGCAGCAGTATTTTTAACAATTACAGTCGCACCAGCAACGGCTGTAGGCAATCTAACGCCCTTTGTGCCGTCCGCAGCGGAAACAACATTCAAACCTTCAGCTAGTGCAGTTGCATTAGCTTGGGTTGTACCCGCAGCAGCAGCCGCCGTAACAACCATGCGAACACCGGTAGTTACAGTCATCGTTTGCAATACTGCTTTACCACTGTTGATGGTCACATTGTCTTGTGCAATACCACTATAAACACCCATGATTTTCTCCTTTTAAGAGCAGGGGCCGAAGCCCCCACTGGGTTTAGTTAGCGTTGGCAACAATAGCAAAAACATTCACCACGCAGTCAACTGGAGCAGCGGTATTGAGCAGAAGATCAATCGTGTCAGCAGTAACTATGACGGATGGGTTTGCGAGATCAGCCGCTTTCAGGCCGGTAGCGTTGGAAGCAACGTCGTTAGCGTACGCATTTGCAGCGTACGGTGAACCGCCTGTAAAACCAAGGTCAAAGGTAGCAGTCGTGTTAGTAGTTTCCGCAGTCGTTACATTCACGCCAGCCGACAAAACGATGGAACCAGCAGGTAGAGAAATCACTTGCAGTGTGTCAGCAGCAGCCAGTGCAGTAGCACTAGCAGCAGAGCGAGCAGCAATGATTGTGGCAAAGTTTAAAGTCACTTCAAACTTAGAGATGTCGGTGACGTTCGCGGGGTACGCAGCGGTACCCTTATTGAACCCGAGTGTGTCAGTATATGCAGCCATTTTAATTTCCTTTCAGTATGTTGGGGAGACTTAGAAGCTGATAACAGCCGTTGCCAAAGCTTCGCCCTTGGTAACTTTATACCCATAGACTTGTAAGCCACGGATAATGTTGCCAAAGGTTGATTCGGAGCGGATGGTTTCCATATTTGTCATCTGTGATGCAAACGTGAAGCCCATCTTGTGACCGGCAATGATGTTGTACTTACCTGAAGACACACTCAAGTTGTGGCTCACGTAGATAGTAAAACGATCAACCATACCCAGACGACCATTACGGACGATAGACATGCTGTCGCCAGTCAACGAAGCGTCCTTCAGTTCAGACTTCTTAATCAAACCAGCCATCTTGGCAGGAATAATTACAAAGCGATCAGCTTCAGGTGAGTTAGCTTCGTCCAATACAGTGCCGAGGTCAACTATTAGGTCAACAACAGAGGTGGTGCTAGAAGCGCCATCTTTGGTCACGGTTAGCGGAGCAGCGCTTGTACCGAGGTTAAATGAGGCAGACTGCTCACCAGCGGCTGCGCCCTTGTTGGCAGCTACGATACCGGGCAGGATGTCGGTCAACACACGTGTGTCAATCTTGATCTTCATACGCTCAGAAGCGTCCTTTGACCAAGTATCCATCAAGTTGATGTCCGACTGAACCTTGTCCACATCATCTTCAACGCAGGAGAAGTACTCGCCTTTGTCAATGATTAATTGAATTTTTGGTTTGTCAGGATTTTCTACGACCAAGGTTTGACCTTTTACGTAGTCGCGGATGGTGATTTCCGGTGTAGTGCGGATATTTACAGTGTCACCGTACTGGCGAATCTCGCCTTCGTAATCGGTGTTAGAGATCGCTGCGAGCACGGTGGCGTCGTAGAAATTTTCAATCAATTTGCCAGACCAAATCTCAGGGATAAAGTTACCGCTGTAATTGGGACGACCGGGGGAAACGGGATAAGACATGGTGAAACTCCTCTAATCAGGCATTAACTTGGATACGATTTTCTCGCTGTGCAGCAAAAATATCGCGTTCGATTCGGTCACGCTCTGGCTCTCGGCCTTTGTACTTACCAGTTCGGACATCGTTAAAAAACTTTTGGATGTCTTGTGGTGAATACATTTTACCTTGATTAGTAGTCGCAGGTGTTCCAGTGTTTCTTGAACGACCGGGGGTAACCTGTTTTTCCAATTCAGAGTTTTGAGCGCGACCAGTGGATTGAGCAACTGCGGCTTGTCCAGTAGACTCTAGCCAAGCACGGAAGAAATTAGCAACACGTTTTGCATCAAGCGAACGCTGCGCATCGTCGAGATATGTCTGGCGAGTAATGCCCGTCAACGGATCAGCCGACAATAACCACGACTGAAATGCGTCGTTGTCATTGATCTGGCGAAAGTTGGGGACAACACTAGTCAGTTCAGCCCAGAACCCTTGCTCTGCGGATACTTGCTGACGTTGTGCTACGGCTTGCACCTGCGGCACTACGTTAGTTTGCATCTGCCTAAACATCTGTTCCATCTGAGTAAAGCGTTGTTCCATAGGGATTAACTCCTCACGGGACACCTTACGCATCACATCAAGCGATTCGCCATACTCCTCAACATCTTTGTCGGTAACAATCTTCTCGACAATCTGTTGCGACTGAGCACTCGTTTGCTGTGCGGATAGTGATGCAAGCAACTGTTCCATCTGCTGTACACGACTTGACATCTCCCGATTCTGTTGGTGCAGACGGGGGACTTCGGCGTTGTACATACCCTGAAGTGTTTTGTACTTCTGGACAATGGTTTCTTCCGGCAGGTTGTCATCATCCGACTTATGCTCATTTGCGGATGACGGAGCAGCATTGTTCGATGCAGAGTTAGTGTCGGCAAGTGGCGTGTTATCTCTATTCTCAACGGGCGTGACGGTGCCATCGGCGGATGTTGATTCGCCTGTGTTGTCGTCCGGGTTGAGTTGTTGATACAACTGCTGAACTGCCTCGGTCTGCTTACGAATTTGCTCTGGTATTGCCATGTTGAACGCTCCTATTGGTGTGCGTGATTAAAGACGGCGAGTTTCATCATAACTTTGCCGCCAACGCAGGGGCTTCTTTAGTGAGTTTTGTCAACTCACTTAACACTTGGCAGCGCCCCTGAAACACTGCGGTGTTGTTGATTGCGTTCGGTAACTGATCTAGCTCGCGCAAGCGCCATCCTTCAAGCCACTCCAGAAAATCTGGGTGTTGTCGAACAAACAAGGCTAATGCCTTGATCACTTGCGGTTCAGGCTTAATCATGCTGCCTTCCCGCTCACACGATTCTGCACTGTGTTGGCTTCCATTCCACCTTTGGGTGATCCATCAGGATTCTCTCCGCCAGATGCTGGGGCTTGCGCTTGCTGTTGTGCAGCAGCCGCTGTCGCCCTAGCTTGAATCTGAGTTTGATAACCTGACTTCTCCCGAGATGGAATAACTTCATCCACAGGCATCTGCAACCCTTTAGCGATTTCACGAAGAATCGCTGTCCTACCATCCTTACCGAGAATCTCAAGATCAACGGGGTTGGCGGTTGCGTTAAGGAACTCGATACGGCGAATGTTAACAGTTTCCTTGACCGCAAGGTTAATTGCGCCCTTAGCAATAACTTGAACATCGCCTTTAATTGACTCATCTTCGTCGTAGCGCATGTTATACACAAACTGGCGCATAACAATGGGCTTGACCACATCGGTGTCAATGTGCATCACGACTTGTCGTATACCTTTACCGGCAGCGCCCATCAACATGGACAAGCCGGACGACGTACGTCCAGCGCCTTGCACGTTGAGGTCACCATACACGTAGGCAGGAATGCCTGAGTGATCATCAGCCAACTTGCTAAACCTGTCGTACACAGATACAAGCTCACTAGCACGAGAGTCGGGCTGTGTAAACCGAATAGCAGGGGCACTCGATCCTACGGGATCGTTGATAGTCTGCCAAATTTTCCAAGGTGCAAGCTGAGTAATGTCTTCGTTTGGCGGCAAACGCTCTACGTTGACTTCAACCTGCGGGCCGCTGCTGATACCCATATTGTTGACAAGCGCACGTGCGGCAGCGTTACACACGCCTTGCAAGTCTTCGATAATCTCAGGTATACCCTTACCCCAGAATGCGCCGGGGCACTTGATAAACGAAGTCTTGCAGTACGGCTTCTCACCTAAGGGGTCGTAGTTCAGCACGGCTTTGATGACGATATTACCCACCATCCAAACGTTGGCATCGTACTCTCGTGCGCTATCGGGTACGTCTTCTTCAGTCAGACCCCACTCGATGAGCATCTTGCCACTGACTTTGCCCCAAAACTCTAGTGCATCAAACTCAGTTGTAGGTTTCATGTACGAGTAGAACTTACGCTCCTCCTCGTTCTTCTGTAACTCTACATCCAAGTTAATCCACGACATACCGTTGCCGATTTCCAGCACTTTACGTACAGCATCGTCATCGTAGCCCGGAACACCAATCAAATCAGACAACTGCATCCGACTCAAAGGGTGATACTCAAACAAGTAGCCCTCGTTGATGTTGCTGATCCCCGGTTCAGGGTATATATAAAATGGATCGACCCGCTCGCACTCGGGGCCAAGTCGTTCAGTAGGCTCAACAACCGTGCGACCTGTGTCGTCTACCTTCCAACCCAACACACGCTGGCGGCGCACCACTGGCCCTTTGATAAAGGCGCAGGGGTAAGTAACCAAATCAGTGACGAAGTCGTTAAACGCATCACCCCAGCCGCCTTGTGCAAACTGATCCTGAATCTTGAGCTTCATCTTGTCGGCACGAACCTGTGCCTGTTGCAAAATGTCAAAGCGATATTCCTGCGACACCATCTCTCTGATCTCACGTATCTCACCAGCGTTGGGTGCTTTGCCGTAGTCTTCAACCATCTTGAGCACACGCTCTGCAAAGATGCCCTGTACTTCCTTGGACTGCGCAGGACTTAGATCAGGGATAGGTGTTGGGTTTAAGTCCCACGGTGGTGTGCCATCATCCAGCAAGATGTCTCGCAGCCACGACTCAGCCGCACGACACTTGACCTCTGTGATCATCATAAAAATTTCAGAGCCGCCTTGTGTACGAATCTGTTGTAGCTTGCTTGCATCATACTCACCGTTACGTTGACGTAGCGCTTGCAACATCTTCTGCTCAAGAGGACGCTTTGCCATCTGAGCAACATCCCAGCACTCGCGCAAATATCCCGCTAAGCCAAGGATGACGGATTGGTTCTGACGCTCTTGTAAAGCGCGGTCAGTAGTTTCCCGTTCTTGCCGAGCAAGTTCGGTATTGTTGACTACGCGAAGAAATGTCAGTCCAGCCATTAAAATTCTTTCTTAAGCTTAAACGTGACGCGGCGGTCATTAGGATCAAATGTACCAGCAGTAGGATTACCACTAAAGCTAGGAGTAAAGCGTCCTCTACTAACTTCAACCCCAACAGATGTACCCCCTTTACGATAAGTTACATCTGCCCCAGTAGCTTTAACATCTTTGTAATCTTTAGTAGAGACTCCTGAACCAGAAACACCAACGGTGACATCTGAATCTTTGCCAGCGTCAAAACGATACCCGACACGACCACCGCCTGCAACACCGTCTTTAATAGAACCGCCGCCGCCAGACACGTTTGCACGAGACGGTTCGTCAGATTCTGTTACCGCCCCACCTTTCTCATAAGACCTGACGGCTACGCTACCCATCTTAGAGTTAGTAGACGTTACTGTGAACGGTTTGCCTTGACCACATTGCATAGCTGCTCCTTAGAGTTGCGCCAGTATACACACTGCCTAAAAAAAAGAAAGCCCCCGGTGGCAGGGGAGCACACAGGGGGCAAAATCCCAACTAGGGGAGGTGACAACTGCGAGTGCAGTACCGCAAGCATATCACGTCCATCCCGCAGACGCAACTGCTTTAACATCACGGCGTTGCGAAAGTACCGAACCCGCGCCCGCCGAGGCAATGTGCAGCATGAGGTACTGCAACGCTTCAGCTACGTGCGAATGTTTGTTCTTGTCAATATCACCGTCGCCCTTGGGCTTAAAGCGGTATCCACCCATCATGGCTGCCTTAAGCTGTGTACATCGGGGGTCAACAAGGAACGCTGGGTCACCGTCTACTTGCCGCATGAGGTACTCGTCTACTGCATTGATGCGGGCTGCAACGGCGTTGGTCTTAGCCGGAATAACTTTCATCCCCTCAGCTTTGATGATGTCCACTGCACTGCGCTCATCAGTCTGCGCCCGCTGGGTACCCGCTGGGTCAACGATGACGAACACCGGAGCGCCGGGGAATCGTTCGTATAGCAGGGGCTTGAGCATGGTGCGCACAAACCGTTGCACCCCCATGTCAAACGATACACACTCATCAAGTATGAGGGCACGGCCTCGTGGGTCTTGCTGCCCTAGCACCGCTGCTGGGGTTAACCCTAAGTCCATGCCAATAACGATGGGCCGAACTCCGTTGACGATAGGCCGTAGGCGTTCCTTCGCCATGTGGTAGTCTGCCCGAAAGTATTTGTACACCGGCATACCCGCACTTGACAGGCCATACTCACCGTCGATGTATACACGAATGTATTCTTCGCTACGCCCTTGCGTATCGTAGTACTCATCGGGCAGATTCTCAATATTCTCAGCGTAAGGACTGCGCCCCGAGGGTTGCTTGAACACATCCCAGCCATTGTTGTTGGCTGACACACCATCTTTTGGGTCAAGCCCCTCCATCTGGTAGTACCACCATGTATCCATTGTCGGCGGGTTAGTGTCTGCCCACATACCATGCCACGTCGGCCCACCGTCTTTGGCTGAGGGGAACCGCCCAATGCGCTTGGACATAGCATCCACGATGTCGGGGTGAATGTCGCGGCACTCGTTGAACCACGCGAAGGTCAACTCCAGTGAGTTCAGGTTGGCTACGTCATCCGCGTCGTCCAGTGCACGGAACATAATCTCACACTCTACGTCACCCACCTTGAAGAAGTACGTCTTGGTCGTACGCATGTACGCCCCGCACTGTCCGGGCGGGAACCAATCGAGGAAGGTCTTGATCGTCGTGTCTTGCAACTGGCGTACTGTTTCACGCACCACAGCGGCCCGGGACTTGCGTATACCTTGAGCGTTGGGTTCTTGCATCGACGCTCTGCGCACAATCTCAAAAGAGCACATTACACTTTTGCCACTACCCACTGGCCCCACGATTGTGCGCATCTTGGCACTGGACGCCATGAACCTCTTGCCTGTAGGCGGTGGGGTGTAGTTGATGTCAAGCGGCATATGCTAATTCCTCGCTTGAGCTAACCAGCGCAATAATAAACTCGCGTCCGTGCTTCTTACTTCGTATGATTCTGGTTTGGTAAGACTTCTCGGCGCGTTGTAATGCGTTTTCTACCATGATAGCTTCGCTGGCGCTACGCAGTTTTATGGCTTTAAATCCATTGTAGGTTTGGGTAAACAGGTCTTCAATGTTCGATGGCAGTTGCATCTTCAATCTCAGTAGTGGTTGCTTCAATGGTGCGTGCATCCCGAGGGTCGTTACCAAGGTTGATGGTTATCTTCACACCGCCGGTACTCTGATCCTGTGGGCCAGAATCTTTAGGTTCTAGCCCCGCCCACTTTACGGTGGACTTGATTAGGTCGGCTTTGACAGCAGGAGACACAGCGCCGTCATGGATAAGGAGCCAAGATGTGGTCAGGAGTTCCTCAGCCTGTGCGCGAGCTTTGAGTTTGAATGTCAGCCCTTTGTCCCGTACCTCGGTGCGGTAGTGCTCTACCTTCTTTAAGAATATGTGGTCGGCATTGAACACAAGAATGTCACTGGCTGTGATGCTGTGTCGCCCCATAATTTCTTGGAGCGTATCCCCGCTGCCCTCAAGGGTCAGCGCTACATCAAAGGCCAGTCGATCATTCCACTTGGTGTGATTGAGAGGAAGGTTGTCCATGAGCGCAGATTATGACAGATAGACGGATGTGTCAACCCCTAATATTGCGCACCCCCGTACCTCCGGGATTACTGCCATAACCGACATTACGTGCGCCCACAAGCAAACTACAAACGGGGGTTTAAGAACTTTGGACAACAATACAACAAGATGTTTGTGTATGCGCGATGGATACCCCGAGCACAAATTACCGGTTTAATTCAAGCTAACTTTACACGTTCTATTTTTGGGGTCGTGCTTTATGCGGGTTACTACTAGTAGGGGGGGCCGTGCGCTGCGCAATCCATGTACCCCCCCATGTGCCCCCTCTTGCTTTGACAATGACAAGCCAAACGACAAGCCGAGCAAATAACCCTTCAAACATTGTGGTTATATTTTCTCCTGCGACTTGACACTTATGTCAACTTATGAGAGTCTGAATTTGTCGGCGGTGATCGCATCGCTGACAGAGTAGGCGAATTGACCTACTCGCCTGCTCTTTAACAATTGGTCATACTGGAGATTCTATGTCAAATAGAACTTTTGAAGGTAAGGTGTCCGTTGTCCTAAACTCTAAGGGTGAGATCGCTATCAAGCGTGACCCCGAAGGCGCATGGGATTCCACTCAGGCCCCCGCTCTGCATACCAAAATGCTGGAATTGGGAAAAAAGAATAAAGCAAGTATCAACAAATACTCGCTGTTCTTAACCGAAGGTGGTACGGAAGCGGTCTTATTGGCTAATCGCTACGGCAACCCGTACATCGCGGTGTTACCCAAGCGTGACGACAATCAGCCCAACCGGCCTAAAGTGACCAAGTTGGCCTAAAGAGCCTTGACCCCGGGCAGTGACAGTGCCCGGGTTCTTTTTTAACCACTGGAGAATGACATGAAATACTGGATCGACGCAGATGAAGCATACCCTGTCTTTTGCCTTATGCCCGCAGACAGAACAGAAAATCTTGAAGAAGTGGTAGATGTTCCCGACGAGCTTGTGAAAAGATATGAGCGAGTATGCAAAGAATACGGTGAAGTACAGCATGAACTAGCTGCATTAATAAAATACTTCAACTGACACTGACCACTGACCCAGAGCGTGACAGGCTCTGGGTTCTTTTTTAACCACTGGAGAATGACATGAGACCATCTATTTTTTATGTTAAAGCATCTATGGAACGCCACGGGTTCTGGTATGCAGTATGGCAATACGGTGCTAAGAACTTTTGGACAATCTTTGTAGCTACCAGAATGATTAAACGTGACAGCACAGCACAAGGTGAGCACGCAAAATGGCACTACATATAAAGTAACCACTGACCCGCGAAAGCGGGTCTTTTTTTGTCCTAAAAAACCTTACATACATCACACAGCAGAACCGAGGGGGGTCACTCCTTCTGTATATCTTATATATAACCATACGTCGGGGGGTCGCGGCTCGCTTTAAAGCCTGATTACACACAGTATGAACACTTTCTCTGTAATTTCGTGGCTATAACTTTACAATAATCTGTGAATTTACAACAATCTGTAGATTATTTAGGCAAACGAGCCACTTTTTAGATGGTATAACCTTACACTTTACAATTATAAAAGCCAATGGAATCAACCACTTACAAATAATGTCCATAGAGAAACAATATATATAATCTGTATAATCTACACTTTTTATATACCCTTTCCTCAGCAAGATGCTCTCTACAATTTTTTCTTTTTGCGGTGTGCCACTTCATTTCTAAAACCACAGATTATTTAGATTGTTTAACTTGACACACCCCACAACACCAGTATTCATGCGGGTTTCAACGTGTTTCAAACAATCTGTAACACCCTAACTTGACACAGATTGTTCACCTGTGTTAGCAACATCTTTTAGATTGTTTACGCGCTTAAACAATACTTTACACTCGTATTCTCTTAGAGAACGAGGCCGCACTTGACGTTTTTTTTGGGCTGGGGTAGTCTGCCCTCAGCGGTCGGCGTTCTGCTTACCGCACTTTCAGTAACCTACTTTACAAGGAGCCTATCATGGCAATGATTTTTAAGGGTAATGTTTCCATCTTCTCCAACACCAAAGGTGAAGTCGTTGTAAAACCTGATGCAGAGGGTCGCTTCAATGCTGACAATGCACAAGAACTTTACACAACTATC